>MKWU01003783.1_pt1 | contig 19157 bp, 14 predicted proteins | sample 809101 | NCBI WGS metagenome assembly MKWU01 (sample SAMN05860141, study PRJNA318959) | sponge metagenome | host: Aplysina aerophoba | place: Slovenia: Piran, Adriatic Sea, Gulf of Piran | collected 2013-05-07
TGTTCTCTCTCCTTCATTATTAGGCTCTTATACCAAATAATGTACCTTGGAGAGAGGACCATGTCTTTAAGTTTGTCTCTTCATCTCAACAAAAAACCACTCGCTTTATGAATTTTGCAAGAAGCTCTGTTAATAATATTAAATGGTTATTGAAGGGTCAAATTTGATTAAAGCCGATGTTGAAGAGTTAGAGAAAGAGTCTCATGTAAATGTATCAGTGGTTTGGGAAGAAGATGACCCCAAAAAATGGCCAGCGTCTTAAGTGTATTCCTGCGGTAGGGTAAAATCATAAACTGGGGTTTTATTGTGAGGCGTAAAAGGCGTAATCATTCACCGGGGTTCAAGGCCAAGGCAGCCTTGGCGGCGATCAAAGAGGACAAAACGATTGCCGAACTTGCCTGTCGGTTGGACCGTGCTTTTTAAGGCAAGCACCTTGTGAACGTTGACCCTCGGGCGGTGAAAAAAACCACTCTATTTCAGGAGATTACGATAAATACTTAATCCGATTTCTATCAATTTTCCCCTGTTTTTTATTTTATCCCGAAACCTTGACATAACCCTTTTGATGATTAGTTTGAGAAGTGGAGGTACATGTTAGATGCAAACGGCGGTTGCAACGTGCGATTCTCTTTCGGTTTTCATGCGGGAGATGGAAAAACATCCGCTTCTCTCAAAAGAGGAAGAGTACGCGCTTGCGGTCAGATATTATGAAAACGAAGATCTTGAAGCGGCCAACAAACTCGTGGTGTCAAACCTAAGGTTCGTGGTAAGAATTGCTTCCGAGTACAAATCTTACGGTTTTCCGATGATGGACCTTGTTCAGGAAGGTTCGATAGGACTGATGCGCGCCGTTCAGAAATTCAACCCCTACAAGGGGTACAGACTCATATCCTACGCGGTATGGTGGATCAGGGTAAGGATCCAGAACCACATAATGAAATTCTGGAGCAACGTGAAAATCGGAACAACGCAGTCCCAGAGAAAGCTTTTCCAGAGAATAGAAGGGGCGAAGCGAAAACTCGGGATAACCGCCGCCAGCATGGAAGATGACGACATAAGCCGCTTGGCGGACCATTTCGGCGTCAAGGAAGAGGAAATCTCCGAGATGCAGGTCCGCGCTTCCAAAAGAGATCTTTCCCTCTCGGAGCGTCCCGCGGGGGACGACTCCTCGGCCACTTACGGGGAGATGCTCCCTGACCTGTCGGATAACCAGGAGCAGGTGCTCGGCGAGCTCGGGTTCGACAGCCTTGCCAGGGAGAATCTGCGCGAAGCCCTTGAGATGCTTTCAGAGAGGCAGAAAAAGGTGGTAAACGAGAGGTATTTCACTGAACCTCCAAGAAAACTCCACGAAATAGCCCGTGATCTCGGGGTTTCCCAGGAGAGGGTAAGACAGATACAGGTCGAGTCCATAGGGAAACTCAGGGCACACATGGCCGAAAAACTAGAAATTCACCCGTAACAAGAAGAAAACCCAGGAGGAATTAAATGGCTTCTAAGATAATAGGAATAGACCTTGGAACAACCAATTCATGCGTCGCCATCGTTGAGGGCGGCGAACCGAAAGTGATAATCAACGAGGAAGGCACGAGAACCACCCCGTCGGTAGTCGCGTTTCTAAAGGACGGAGACGAGGTTCTGGTCGGCGGACCGGCAAAGCGCCAGGCCGTGGCCAACCCCGAGAACACCGTCTACTCCACCAAAAGGCTTATGGGCAGGAGATTTGAGGAGATATCGGGTGAAGCTGACAGCCTTGCCTACAAGGTAGTGAAATCAGGCAAGTCAGACGCCTGGGTCGAGGTCGAGGGAAAAGAATACTCTCCCCCGCAGGTCTCAGCGCACGTGCTCACGAAGCTTAAGAAGGCTGCCGAGGATTACCTGGGTTCAGAAGTCCAAGAAGCCGTTATCACCGTTCCCGCGTATTTTAACGACAGCCAGCGCCAGGCAACGAAAGACGCCGGAAAGATAGCCGGTCTTGACGTAAAGCGCATAATAAACGAGCCGACCGCGGCGGCTTTGTCCTACGGGTTTGACAAGAAAAAAGAGGGGATGATAGTCGTCTACGACCTTGGGGGCGGAACTTTCGACGTGTCGGTTCTTGAGGTCGGAAACAACGTCATAGAGGTTAAGTCCACAAACGGCGATACCCACCTCGGCGGAGACGATTTTGACAAGAGAGTCATTGATTACATCGTCTCCGAATTCAAAAAGGATTCCGGAATAGACCTCGGGGCGGACAAGATGGCCGTTCAGAGGCTGCGGGAAGCCGCAGAGAAGGCAAAGATCGAGCTTTCAAACACCGTCGAGACGGAAGTAAACCTGCCGTTTATAACGGCTGACGCAAGCGGTCCCAAGCACTTGGTGCTTAAGATAACGCGCTCCAAGTTCGAGCAGCTGGTCGAGGATCTCGTAAAAGGCACCCTCAAGCCCTGCGAGCAGGCTCTTAGGGATGCGGGGCTTCGCCCGGGTGAGATAGCCGAGGTAATACTGGTTGGCGGATCGACTAGGATCCCACTTGTGCAGAAAGTCGTGACTGACTTTTTCGCAAAGGAGCCAAGCAGGGGGATAAACCCCGACGAAGTGGTCGCCATGGGAGCTGCCATACAGGCGGGCGTGCTCGGCGGAGACGTAACCGACGTGCTCCTTCTCGACGTCATTCCGCTCTCACTGGGTATCGAGACCTTAGGAGGGGTGATGACCACCATTATCGAGAGAAACACGACCATTCCCACCAAGAAAAGCCAGGTTTTCACCACTGCAGAGGACAACCAGAGCTCGGTTGAGATCCACGTGCTGCAGGGAGAAAGGCAGATGGCGGCCGATAACAGGACGCTTGCAAGGTTCATCCTGTCGGGAATTCCTGCGGCGGCGAGGGGGATTCCCCAGATAGAGGTAACCTTCGACACCGACGCCGACGGAATACTCCATGTATCCGCCAAGGACAACGCAACCCAGAAGGAGCAGAAGATCAAGGTCGAGGCTTCAAGCGGGCTAAGCAGCGACGAGATCGACTCCATGGTCGAGGACGCCGAGAAGATGTCCGAGAAAGACAAGGAGAAAAGCGAGCAGGTTCAGAAGAGAAATCAGCTCGACGAGCTTGTCTACAGGACCGACAAGAGCTTTCAGGAGCTTGGCGACGGTCTCTCCGAGGATGAGAGAAAAGAGCTTGAGCAGGCGCTTGAGGAAGGAAGGGAAGCGCTTAAGTCGGATGACCCGGGCAAAATTGACCAGGCTACGGAGAGAATAACCGCTGTCTCCCACAAGCTTGCGGAGCTTATGTATAAGAAACAGCAGGAAGAGGCTGCTGCGCAGGGTGCCGGGGAGGGTGGGGCGGAAAGTTCCGCGTCCGGCCAAGAAAATTCCACTTCGGGCGATGACGTTATAGACGCCGAGTTTACCGAACAAAAATAAAGGTTCGAGGTCTTCTTGGAAGCGAACACCGAAGACTAAACTTGGAGCAAGTTGCATTTGGTGCTTTAAAATACGGATCTAAGTAAGGCTTGTTTAGTTAATATTTAAATCATTCCCTTCGATCATATCTAAACAGAAAGAAACAAAGAGCTTTGGAAAACTTCGGTAACCGCACCAGCACGATTTTATGAGAATTAAGATAATACATACGTCCGACTGGCAAATCGGAAAGGTCTTTCGGTTCGTGGACAACCAGACCATGGGTCTTCTCCAAGAAGCTCGCCTTGAAGCTATTAATTGCCTAGGGGAATTCGCCGAAAAAAACGACGTCTGCCACATTCTAGTTGCGGGAGACGTGTACGACATGGAGGCACTCTCGCCCCGCTCTCTTAACCAACCGATTGAGCGTATGCGGAACTTCCCCGGCGTAAGATGGCACTTGTTGCCTGGAAACCACGATCCCCATCGTCCAAACGGCCTGTGGGACAGACTCTTCCGTGGTACCCTTCCAGATAACATTTACGTACATACCCGCCCCGAACCAGTGATCTTCGAGAATGAATCCTTGGTTCTCTTGCCCGCTCCGCTCCTCCATCGAAAAACTCTTGAGGATCCGACTGCGTATATGGACAATCTCTCTCTTCCTGAAGGATTAATACGCGTGGGAATCGCTCACGGCACTGTGGTCGGCTTCGGTTCAGATGATAATAATATCCCAAACCACATAGCGCCCGACCGCCCCGTCCGCTCGGGACTTTCCTATCTCGCACTTGGCGACTGGCACGGACAGAGAAAGATAAATAACCGTTGCTGGTACAGCGGCACGCCGGAAACAGACGGGTTTGATGTTTTAGACGGAGGCAAGGCACTGCTAGTGGAAATCGATGACCCGGTCGCTGATCCTAAGATAACGCCTTTTGATACAGGGCGTTACAGGTGGATAAGACTTACCGAACGGATAAACAGACGTGAGGACATTGATTTTCTTTCGGAAAAAATAAGAAGCGTGGATGAGAACTTGAATCGGATGCTGGTACATCTTAAGGTAGAGGGAACTCTTTCTCTTGGCGACCGCGAATATTTCCAGCAGCAGATAACAGATGGTGTCTCGGCAGCTCTAGGCTTTCTTCGCATTGACGACAGCCAACTTCTTTCCAGCACTACCGAGGAAGACCTTGACCGGATTGATAAAAGGGGGTTTGTACGCGCAGCCGCGGAAAAGCTGAAGCGCATGACAGAAGAAGGAAACGATTCAGAACGTGGACTCGCAGCAGAAGCTCTCCAGCGACTCTACCTCGAGCATACAAAACTGGAGGCCGAGCGGCGATGAAGTTGAGATCCCTTGCCGTAAACCAATTCAAGAAGTTCACAAGCCCCATGCGCCTCGACAATATCAATGACGGTCTCAATATCGTGGTCGGTCCGAATGAGATGGGCAAATCAACTTTGCTTGATGCGCTCCGAGCCGTACTGTTTGAAAAATACGATTCGAAAGCTAAACCTGTAAAAGATCTTCAGAACGACAGAAACAGAGCCGCACCGGTCGTGGAGCTTGCCTTTGAACTTAATGAAGGAATCTACCGAATCAGGAAACGATTTGTAAAAAGACCTTACGCACGTCTCGAGTGTCCCGACGGGAGAATTCTTGAAGGAGATGTCGCCGAAGACGAACTCCGCAAACTTCTGAGCTTGGGAAAACCCGGGCCACGCGGAGCACAATCAGAAACCTTGGGAATGTGGAACGTGCTCTGGGTAAAGCAGGGCAAGTCTTTCGGGGTGCCCGATCTTCCCGAAAGCGCGCGGGGAAATCTTCACAGCGCTCTTGAATCCGAAGTCGGTACTGTGCTTGGGGGCAGACGCGGTCGGCAATTGCCTCAGGCAATAGAAAAACAACTTAGCGAGCTTGTAACCTCTCGTACAAACAATCCTAGGGGACAATACAAGAATTTACTCGAAAAGGAGGCTTCGCTTAATGAAGAAATCGAAAGATTAGAAGAGCGCCAAGCAGAACTTTCAGACACCCTAGCCCACCTTGATGAAGCTCAAGAGAGGTTAAGACTGCTTTCGTTGGAAGATTGTGACAAAACCGACGCTGAAGAGATTGAAAGAGCTCGAGAGCGCCTCGGCAGTTTGGAGCAACTCGAAAGTCGCATAAAAGCCGCGGAGAAAGAACTTGAACTCAGAAAATTCAAGCTGGAAAAAGCCGAAAACGAAGAAAAAGAGCGTCGTGAGTTGAAAAACGATATCGAAGAGAAAGAAACAGATCTTAAAGAAGCAAGGAAACGGCATGAAGAAGTGCAGAAGGAAGAGAAAGAATGCCGACAGAGGATTGAAGAACTACACAGCGCGGTACGTGCAGCCGAGGCAGACGTCACAAGTGCTGAAGAATCAGTGCTCCAAAAGGAACTCGTTTTGGAAGTGGTGCGGCTTAAAGGCCAAATTGAAGAGCTTGAAACGCATTTTGAAAAAGCCCAGAAAGCAGAAGAACGTCAGCGGACTGTCGAACGTGACGCAGTGGCTATTATGGTTACAGAAGATTTAATTGAACGAATACGTGCAGCGGACAAGGAACTTGAGAAAGCCACCAGTCGACTAAGTGCTGTTGCAACCACAATCACGTTTGATATGGACCCGAAGCGCCTGGGCGACATTGAAGTTGAAGGGGAATCTCTTGCGAATGACCATTCTTCCATACAAGCTGTGTCACCAGTAACAATAAGAATTCCCGAATATGGACGAATTACAGTTGACCCGGCCGTAAAAAACCGAAGTGAACTTCTTTCCCACCAAAACGAAGCCAAAACCGAACTTAAAGAGGCTCTGAGAAAAGCAGGCGTCGAAAGTCCAGAAGAAGCGCAAAGCCGCTATGACGAAAAAGAAAGACTCCTTCGGGACGCGGACCTTGCCCGCAAGGAAGCGGAACTGCACTCCCCGGCAACCGACGATCACGGAGCCGGCGCACAGGCGCTTGGAAGCTACATAGAAAGCCTTTCCTTAATATTTAAGGCCAAGACCGACAAGCTTAACTTAAGTCAATTGCCCAACCTGAAAGAGTCCGAGACAATCCTTGATAGCACCAAAAAACGGGCGGCTGATGCACGCCATGTTCTTGATAACGCCCGTGCCAAACTCAGCGGACCGGACGAAGAACTTGGTAGACTTAAAATCGAACTAGGCACATCCAACGAACGTTACGAAAGTGTAAAGAAAGATATTCATCGTCTTCAGGGTAAGCTCAGGGAAGCGGAAGAGCAGCGTTCTGACAACCAGCTTCAGACAAATATCAAGACATCCAGAACTCTGCTTTCTGAGCAGGAAGAAATCCTCACAGAGCTTGGCGCCAAACGTGAGGATGATTCGCTTGAGCGCCTACAGGTCCGCATAGACCGCCTTGAAAAGGCCATCTCGGACAGGCGCGAAAAACGCAGCAATCTAGAGGTTGAGATAGGAAGGCTAAAATCGCACATTGAAGTTTCCGAAGGCACCGGGCTTGACGAAGCAATTCAGCAGAAAAACCGCGAACTTGAGCTTTGCCAAGAAGAGATCAGACGTTCCAAGCGCGAAGTAGATGTCCTTACCCTGTTACTTTCAGCATTACGCGACGCAGAGCGGGAAGCCAAGGAGCGCTATATGTCACCCGTGGTAAATCGACTCAGGCCATATCTGCAATATCTGTTTCCTGGAGCGGACATTACCATAGATGAAAATCTTGAAATCACCGGCGTGCTTCGGGAAAGAGGATACGAGGAACCCTTCCATCATCTGAGCATGGGAACTCAAGAGCAAATCGCCGTATTAGTCCGCCTAGCGTTTGCAGAAATGCTAGTCGAGCAAGGACAGCCAGCAACCGTAGTACTTGATGACGCTCTTGTGTTCTCAGATGATCACAGAATGAAGAACATGTTTGATATTCTTAATATCTCGGCCAAGAATATACAGGTTCTGATTTTTACCTGCCGGGAGCAACTCTTCGAAGGGATCGGCGGCCATCGTCTTTCAATGGAAACTGAGAACTCAGAGGAACTTATGTCAGCGTAACCACTAACACAGATAGATAAATATAGAGAATGAAAATCGAATCGGTACGTATTGAAAACTTGCGGTCTTTTGCTGATGTAACCGTACCGTTTAACGACTATACTTGCTTAGTAGGTCCAAACGGCGCGGGTAAATCGACCATCTTATGCGCCCTCAATATATTTTTCCGTGAATCCGAAAATGCCGCTACAGACTTGATTCAGTTAGATATTGAGGATTTCCACGGGAAAAAGACTGAAAACCCCATTCAGATCACCGTTACTTTTACTGATCTAAGCAGGGAAGCCCAGCAAGATTTTGCTGATTACTTTCGTCAAGGGAGACTAGTTGTCTCAGCAGTTGCCACATTTGACGAAAATACTGGCAAAGCCGATGTGAAACAATACGGGCAACGCCTCGGCATAAAAGATTTCGCCGAGTTCTTTGCCGCTCTTGATGATAGAAAGAAAGTCTCCGAGCTTAAAGAAATCTATATAGAAATAAGAAACCAGTATCCCGACTTACCACAACCGGGCACTAAAGATTCCATGATAGAGTCCCTACGAAATTACGAATCCGAGCATCGAGACCAGTGTGAACTTATTCCTAGTGAAGATCAATTTTATGGATTTTCAAAGGGGCAAGACCGCCTAGCCAAGCATGTACAGTGGGTCTATATTCCTGCAGTAAAAGACGCGACAAACGAGCAGATTGAAGCACGCAATTCGGCTTTGGGTAAGTTGCTAGGGCGTGCAGTCCGTTCGAAAACCAATTTTGATGAGACTATCGATGAACTGCGCAAGGAGACACAAAGCAAGTATCAAGACCTACTTGAGAAAAACCAGAATGCTCTCGAAGATATATCACAAGAGTTGCAAGGACGCCTAGTTGAATGGGCTCATCCGGATGCTACATTACATTTGCACTGGAAGCAGGATCAGGACAGGTCAGTACGTATAGAGCAACCCTGGGCTCATATCATAGCAGGTGAAGGAGGATTTGAGGGTGAGCTTGCACGTTTCGGTCACGGTTTCCAACGCTCCTATCTGTTCGCTCTTTTACAACAACTAGCGGAAAACGAAAATCCCGACGGTTCTACACTGATTCTTGCCTGCGAAGAGCCCGAACTTTACCAACATCCCCCACAAGTTCGACATCTAGCTAATATTCTCCTGAAGCTAAGCAGAACTACCTCCCAAGTCATAGTTACCACTCACAATCCGCTGTTCGTTTCTGGCAAAGGATTTGAAAGCGTACGAATGATCCGTAAAAATCCGAGCGGTTCTAGTTCATCAATTTCACATATATCTTATGATCAGATCGCCGGAGCCATTACTAAAGCTACTGGCAATAAACCCTTCAAGCCTAAAGGTGCGCTTGCAAAAATCCACCAAATATTTCAATCGGGTATTAATGAAATGTTCTTCACGCACCGGCTCATCCTAGTTGAAGGGCTTGAAGATGTGGCTTACATCCTGACTTACCTTGAACTGCTCGGAAAATTCGATGATTACCGACGCATGGGCGCTCATATAGTACCGGTAAATGGCAAGAGCCGAATGCTGTTACCTCTGATTGTAGCAAAACATATGAACATTCCCACTTATGTTGTCTTTGACGCCGATTCTGATAAGAAAGAACAACACACCAACCACGAGAAAGACAACAAAGCCATCCTTTCCTTGTTAGGCAAACCTGAACAAGATCCCATGCCAAGCAAGACAATCTGGGGACCTGGGTTCACCATGTGGAATTCCGATATAGGTTCCATAGTTAAAGACGACATTGGTAAAGACGAATGGGCACTTTTCCAAAACCAAGCTGACAAGATGTACGGACATGTGGGAGGTCTCAAGAAAAATAGTCTACATATAGGAGCAAGCTTAGCCCTCGCTTGGGATGCGAAAAAACAGTCAACTAAGCTAAGGAGGCTCTGCAGAGAAATTCTGAAACCGGGAAACAGGGTGCCTTTTCTATAAAATGAATGGTTTAAAAATGGAAGGACCGCACTTAAGAAGACAAAAGCTGGATTAACACTGGTATCTTCTTCCCTTGTTTATTTCTAAACCTTTTTATATGTGTAAGTTCCTTTAATGTTTCTAATGAAAAATCTTCCGTGAGAATCTGCTGACATCAATCCGTCATATACTCTTTTTGGAACATTGAAATATTGATATACACCACCATTATGAAATTCTATTTCTAATGTTTCGCTTTCGCCTTCATAACCTATAGATGAAATATTTGACGACGAGACTGATTCTCTTTTCACTTCTTCCTCCTCTGACTCCATTGAAATACACTTAATTGACAGTCTACCAAATTAAATACTTTCCAAAACTGATTGTTAATAATTCTCAATACTTGATCTTCCATATGTTATCAACGGCCCCCCAATGTCCTAAGCAACCTTCTCTATGTTACTCCCACCAAACAGAAACGCCCTGAACAAACGCCCTTCTCTGGCGCGTTTCAACGACAATCCCGCCACCCTTTGAATAGACGCGACGAATGGGATTCTTTGATATAATGCTCCCAAGGTACTTTCCATCTTCATGAAACCATCGCAGGCGCTTTTTTTCAAGTAATCCAAAACCCGTCTGTGCAACAATAAGGTCACCGCCGTCAAAAGTGTCAACGAGTGCGTGCAGTGCGTCGTCACGCAACACGTAGAGCCTAGTTCCCGTCAGCAAATAGAGATAATTCCCGGTGTCCACTATCCTGTGTGGCACGCTGCCAATATCATATACCCGAACGCCTTCTCCCTTCTCATTGACCAGAACGACGCGACCAGAGTAACTGGCAATGTAAGATGCATCTGAGTTCGCCGCAAAACCTGCAGCGTAAATCCAATCGGAGGCATAAGCTTCGTCAGTCGACATGCCAAAACTTAAGGTGACTGTTTCACCGTCAACCTCAAATTCCATACTTTCCATCTCACTAACGAAAGTAGCACCGGTATATTCTGGGAGAGATATAGCATCAACTCCAGTAAGCACTTCTGCTGCCGCATTAAGCGCCTTCATCCTGTCATGGGCTTTCGGGTCTTCCGGATTGAGGTCGGGATGCATCTGCCTAGCGAGCTCGTGATAGCGTGACTTTAAATTCTCCGGTATAAGCGGAAGTGAAAGACCCATGAGAGAAAGCGCTTGGCTCACCTCGTCGCTCGTTCCGAATTCACCGCTAGGCGTAGCGACCCGCGTCCAACCTTCCTGCAAGGGCATTTTCACACCCCAGAGACTCTTGCCCTCCATATCTACGCACCATGCCTCATCCACGGCGGTAAAAAGATAACGGTTTGCGTTTCGCGATAATGCGACGCAACGAATATGGTTTTTGAGTTGATCTTCCTGAATTTTGAATCTTTTTATTAGAGGAAGAATCTCAGGGGCTTGGGTCAGTGTGGTTTCCAGAACCAGTTCAAGGTTGTTATCGTATGCGTGGACAATACAGTCCTTCGACATCGCTATCAAACCGTGTCCCAAGGAATGAACACCGATGCGATAAACTCCGTGTTGGAGTCCTTTCTTTGCAACTAGTTTCCCATTTCTGTCGTAACGCAGTGCGGCCGCTTCGATCTGACCAAGACCGTCGGCATTACCTAGGTCATCTATTATAAAGAGCCCTGAATCTGTCGGATGCATCTGACGGAAGGCTGTATCCGGACGTTCTTGCAACGGTATTTTCTCGATCGCCACAATGCTCCAGTCAGCATCATGAACTTCAAAGTAATTTTGCGGTTCTGGAATCTCTTTTTGTTCGCGACCGGATTGCGCCTCCCACCGCATTGGCGCTCGGGGCAAGGGCACATAATCGAGCGAGGAAATATCAATTTCATTTAGCCTCGGTGGGTTTTGGTGCGTACGATGCGACCCAACAACGCGTTTTGGAGGGGGTGTTGGAACATCAGGTGAATCAGAAGGCAATAAATTATATGCACGCCCGGTCTTAACGCGCACGATTTTACCAGCCTTATCGAGATAGGAAATGAGATTTGCTACTCGGTGGCCATCAGTTTCCCCAACTAGTCCTTTGACTTCGGTCTGCAGACAGTTCGGGTGTTTTTTAACCGCATCAAGAATTGCCTGAAACAGATGCAGGTCGCGCTGATGTCGCTCAACCTTCTCTATCCATGGCGAAAGTTCAGGTGCAGAAGCAACTATCTCTCGCATTCGAACAAGTCCCTCATTATCATTGAGCAAGGCAAGTATTGTTCCACCTTGCTGTAAAGCCGGAATAGAAGAGATTTCAAAGGATCCGTATTCGGCACAGGTTTCCTTTACAAAGCCAAGGACGTATTCTAGGTTTTCACGGACAAGTCGACTTGCCTTTTCGTAGTTTTGTTTTGAAATCGATTCTTGCATCTTTTCCATGGTTCTGAAGTAAACATCGCTCACGGAATTTTTGTCCGACCACAATTCTTGCTCAACAATCAAGTCGTCAGTACTCTTTTCTCGAACTGGTTTATCAGAGGTTTTATTTCCGAATAATCGTTTTATTAAATCTGACATTAATCCTTTCGTTTCTCCTTACTTAGTCTATTGTTATGCCGAATCTTATGTAAACTAAACACCGTCCACACTTATTATGTTCAAATTCAATCTACTCAATCACACTGGGGTTCACTTCTAGTTTAGGACTACAGGTTATGTCAAGTTATTCTAGTGGCAAGGTGAGAGGGTAGCCAACCTACAACTACTTGCCCATTCTCGTCGTCCCAAAAGAAATATAGACGAAAACACCGCCTTGGGTCACGACTATTCCCTTTATTTTTCAGATGCCTATCGAGAAATCTGGTTTCACCTAGGTATTTAACATGATATGCATCTCCTTCTTCGCCCTTGCGTAACTTATCAATTGATGGAGCTTCCATTATTCCCAGCTTCTGACACTTTTTTTCGAATTTTTCCTTGAGATGATCTTCACCTTCCTGCCGTTGTCGCATTGGGACATAATAGTCGCGTAGAACTAATAACGCCTTGAAAATGAGCGACGGATCACTATATTGAGAACCTTTAGCGGCCCGAAATGCTCTATTGTGAACCTCAACAAAACCTGAAAGGTTTTCATTGCACCATTGCTCTAAGTCAGCTAGATTGTCCGGAATCTCCGGTTGCGTGAAGCGACCCGCATTCTTCAACTCTTCTTCCAAGGTCTCAACACGATGCCGTAGATGCAAGGACTGGGCTTTAAACTGTTGAGATTCTTCACGCGCTTGATCCCTTTCATTTTCAGCCATAACTATTAGTGCATCATCATCCTGTCTTTGTTTTTCGAATTCTTGCTCCTGTTCCCTGAGAGCCTTCTGCAATTCCGCAGTATATTCCTGCTCCTGAGCAAGCTGCTCTTTATAAGACAGCCTGGTATCGCTCTGAACGCGTTGGAGTAATTTCTCATTAATAAGATGGCGAACTGTTGCAAACCTTGGGAGACGCTGTTCAATATCGCGGCCAGAGATCGACCGTCTTAATGCCTGTGAAACGAGAAATTTTTCATATGCTATTGGCCCTTTTTCTTCTCTTTTTTCCCACTCAGCAATTCTATTTGCTAGCACCAAGGGATGAGCAAACCGTGTTTCAACACTTGGATCAAAACCTGGTCGGTAGGTACGTACCGCTTGGCCATAAACCGAGAACTCTTCCCCTACTCGAGTGGAAAGTTGCCAGCTTGCTCTAGCTAAAATCACCACGTGGGCCACACCTGCTATTTTTTTTGCCACCCTTGAGGCCATATCTGTCATTTCATCTGGATTGGCAGAATCATTAGGAGTCGAAAACACGATGACTTCTGAATGCCTGTGCGGGTCGATAAGCAGTAAATAGAGTTTGTCAACTTCTTCATATGAATCTACAATCCAAGGCTTAACTGAGACCATATGTCCATCAAGGTATGCATCTTGAACCGATATAATATCGCGGACGAATCTTGGTATTGACGGGTCGAAAGGTCTGTCTTCACCACCCGTTACGCAATGCAGTCGAGTACCGAAGAGAACTGATCCATCATTTATTTCGGCAATCGAGATCTCCGTTGTCCATACGCGCTGAGCAACTTCCCTGTCAGCGTCATCAAGACGGGCTGCCCAGTAACCCTCAATAGCGATTGCCTCCACGGGTTGTGCGCCGATCTCGTGAAGTGTAAAAGATTCTCCTTTCCATGCTTCTTCAGGCAGATGTTTGCCCGCACGGCGGTTAATCCATTCCAATATAACCCTACGCGTATCTTCGAATGCTGAAGCGTTAAGGTTTTTTGGAATCTTTAGTACAACTTGGCTGATTGGACGAACTAAGGATTCGTTTTTCCTGCTGCTTGTTCCAAGAATTGAACTCGGACTTTCAATTGTATTCCTTTTTGCTTCCTGCATAAATATTATAATTTTCCTGATATACCACTTAGTTGCAACAACCGTTCGTTCTCCTCAACCTATCTTAAGCTCGAAAAAAGGGGCATTTCGGCCCACTTCTCAAGCTAACCCTACTACCACTTCTCGAAAATATTAAGCGTCCAGAAAAAACGAATCGAAAAGGATGAGAATCAGGTTTGTTCAGGGTATGTCCTGGAAACTCTTTAGTCAATGAATAGGGCTTGGGATGGTGCTCTCAGTTCTTTTCAGATTCAAGTCCGCAATGCCAGCATTATTTCTCTATCAATCCCAGGACATCAAGGATTTTAATAGCGCTTGACAGTTGGATGTCTTGTTTTTGCTGCTCAAAGCGCGAGATTGTCGGTTGACTTACCTCAGCTATAGTGGCTAGGCGGCGCTGGGAGATTTTTCGTTCCTTGCGCCGCTTTATTGCTTCTTTGACAAGTAATTCCCAATTGAGTCGAATGTTCCGTTCCATCTTTTCTCCATTTGCTGATGCAGTTTGTTTTTAATATCCCGGCCGACATTCTTCGAGGCATCAACAGCGCTGTGGGCTCTATCAAGACGGCTGGCGAAGTCAGAAACTGCCAGCATAACTGCTTTATCGGGCAGGCCGAACAGCTTGCCCAGCCGGATCATGTTCTTCGCACCGACCTTGCCGATTCGCATGTTCTTGGTTCCTGCAATCCCCAGCGCCAGTGTCTGATATTGCGGGTAGCAAGCGGCGGCAACGAGATCGTAGGAAGGCGCGAGGCGCAATCCACTTTCTGTGTGCTCCATAGCGAAGTTTTTAAGATGTGCATCCGTATTTCCTGTGAGAATACAAGCCATTACCCGGCGAAACAGGGTATCGCACTCCGCCCGCAGGCATATGTCGCCGTTTTGGATGATAAAATCGGCCATGTGCTCGTAGCAGGCCTCGTATTTATCCTCCGAGCGGTTGCCGAGCAGCTGGTTAAATTCCTCGAAGTGAATTTGCTTACCGTCTTCGGTCCTGTCGAATCGTTTGACGAGAAGAGACCTCTCCGAAACGCCCTGAAGCGGGGCCAAAGCCATCTCCACAACGGTGTCTTCCTTAAGAAGGGCCGCACATGCCTGCGTAGTGATGTACTCAAGTCCGAGAATATCGGGCAAAGTAGGGGAGGGAAGCTTAGCTATATAGGTTGCCCGCTCACCACGCCCTACAGGGCGAAACACGCGGCCTTCCTTTATTGCGCCTAGTTTTGGCTGAACCCCGGAAAGAGACGCCCTTGCTGAAAGCGCCGCGATGTTTTCCGGGTCATTGAGGTCGATTTTAATGTCCCCGGCAGGATCCGGGTCAATGATGCTTACGGCGCCGGCAAGGTCTGCGCCGAAGGCAAGCAGCAGCGAGAAACGGTCGGCCCTTCGAAGACCGAGTGCGCGTGCCTGCGCATTCTTAAGCCAGCCCTCTGCGCATAGATTGTCAAAGAAAGGGTGCAGCCCGTATTCGCTTAAATGAGACTCGGCCCGAAGCGGCAGCGTGTAGGAAATAGCGGGCAAGGAGCTTTGCAGATAGCTTTCGTCGTAGGTGAATACGCATCTGCCTCCGGCCTCCTGCGACAGAATGCCAGCGAAAGTATCCTTGTAATATACGTTACCCCAGAGATTAGTCGCCATTGATTCAATCCGTCTAGTTGTTTGTTGATAGCATTAAATGCTATAAACCATGTTTTGTCAAATACACGTCTTATAGCATTCTAATAAAATAAGATTGATTAAATAAGCTTTTAGATGATTTGATGATCAAACATCTTTGATCATTTCCCCAAATGAGAATTTGTCAGCAGTTTTCGTTCCTGCAAATTGTGGGGACTATATACCTTGTTAACCAGAGGAGGCTGGATAAAGCACCTGAAAACTAGGAATGCAAAAGAGGTTTACCGATTTGCATGCTTGAAGGCAAAGTAGGGACATTTCTATAAGAGTAGTGCTCACACGGTCGCTTTAACTCTTCAGTAAATTTCATAGCAATTTCGTGTATTTCACGCTGGAGATCCTTATCCCCACGGTATTCTAAAAGCACTTCAACAGTTGCACAGTTGCCCTCTGCGTTGCGTTTGTAGGTTAAGGTGTAGATTCTATAAATTTTTCCTCTCCTTTCTAGTCTTATCAGTTTTGCTTTCGGGTCTGTCCGCTATTCTTCTTCGCCTCGATATAAGCCCTATCATTTGCAAACATAGCGTCGGCTATCTTCTCCAAAGTTCTGGAGATGTGAGGTATAATAGGATTTCTACCCATACTTAAATCCTAGCCGACTGAGGCAACAAGGCAATCTAATGTTTGGGGAATTATATACAATGCTAGCCAAAGAATTCCTGATTTTCTGCTTAAAAACACCCGATTTGCAACTAACCTGAGAATTAGGTGTCTAATTGTGAATAATAAGGACTAAGTTCCTCAAATAGTTTTTTCTGGAAATCAGATGCTTTTTTCGGTGTCATCTGAAAAGTTGGTTTTGTTTTTTCATCTAAGAAGATGTTTACCATGTCTCCTGATGGTGAGGCAAACGGAGGCGATTCTTTGTAGGTAGGATTGAAAAGTGATTCCTCTAATTGGCGAGCGTCTTTCAAGGACATTGAATAGCCAGTGCGCACTGTATGTCCATCGGTAAAAGAGAAGGTTACAGCATTTGGTTGGAGTGGAGAATACAGAGTAAAGTGGACACTAAGGCAACTGAAAACTGGATTTTTTTCTGGATTAGACATATAGAACCAACCCTCCTTATTTAGTTTCCGTAATTATATCCGTTGTGATTATCACCACAATAAGTCTGAGAGAAGGGGATTATATACTTAACTAACCAAACTTTTCGGGAGGAATATTCTAATGTCCAAAAGGGTTGCTGAATTCGACCATTTCTTTGGTATGAAAAGAGCACGATCATTGCGAAGTCTTGCAAGGGAACTAAAAGAGACTACCGATATCAAGAAGCAAGACCCTCTCTTGTATGAGGGAAGAGTAGTAACAACTCCGCCTCTTTTCGCACTAGCTACGGAACTTGCACTCAAAGCATTGTATTGCCAAGAAACAAAGAGTAATAAAGTTAAAGCCACTCACGACCTGATAAAGTTGTTCGAGCAACTAGAGGAGAATACACAAGCAGAACTTGAAGCAACATTCGAGGAGCTAGGTAAAAACACGCATGGACGACTTGTAGCGGAGTGGCCGAAGCCCCCGTCAAAGATACGACATGTTTTGGACGAGAACAGAGGAACTTTCGTCTCTTGGCGGTATCCTTCCAGGCGTTCTCTTACGTGTTACACTGGGGAACTCGATGAAGTAATTTCTACGATAATCAGGATTTATGAAAAAAGACGTCAGGATTCTCAATTAGATATAACATAGTTCCCAATACATTTAATTCCTGAACATCGGAAAAAGAAAAGTCTTTTCCTTTTATTTCTAGCTCCGAAGCTTCTACTTCACGTAATTCTTCTAAGACTTTTTCCATGACCGTTCTCTCTTGATTCGAAATTTTGGGAACCAATTTTTGGTCCCTCAACATAAAGTATTTTTAGAGGTGTCATTTATTGTGTACACCTAAGATCTGCAAGCAAAGAGGGCGGGCCGGTCTCAAGTTCTTCCTGTTCTTTTTCTGGAAGGGCATGGAAAAAATTTAAACCGGTTTTGCTTTCGATTGTACGCACACTGGTTATAAATCTTTTTTCACAGAACTTTGCGCTGCGCTCGGTTTCCTGATCAAAAAGAAACGCGGCAACCTTGATGATGTCGTTTTTTTCCGTAGAGATTATCTTCCAATAACCGCTGGGGACTTTATGACTTTCGTCGGCCTTCGGCAAGACAGGCATTTCCCGTTCGTACAATGGACCCGTAATTACATAGACAGCGTTGGTATCTGGTTTCTTAGCCAATGTGCGCACCTCGTCTTCCAGTCTTTTCCATGGACCTTGGTTAAGTTCGCTTTTCTGTGGCGTGATATTGGAGAGATAGTTGGTGGCTTTCCAGCTGGGCGTGGCAGTAAAACTGGCTAGAGGAGCTTGGTGGCCACGGTCGGTTTTCAGTGCAGCAAACGCACCATCGTAATCCTTCGGTTCCAGGGTCTCATCGTCTGCGAGCCTAGAGTCCGCTCTCCAGGTTCGCTTCTGCGTTTGGCCGATGGTGTCTTTCGTTACGCGGTACGCTACCCAGTCGGCGAATTTGGTTGAGTCGTTTGAGCTGAGGATATAGATGTCACGGATGATAATATCATTGGTTGCTGGCGAACCGCTTGGGCAACCGTGCATACACAAATCAGAGTGGTTTTCCTGTGCACTGGCTTGAATGATTAGAAATGCTAGCATAGTCAAAACACATACGGCTAACGAAAAATGCATGATACACCTCGAAGAGTTAAAAAGTAGAAAAGTAATTGTCTCTAAGACTTAAACTGTTGTCCAATTAGTGATATTTTCTCCCCTGCGGTTAAAATGCTTTCCCGAATCCGAGCTTCCGTTTTGGATCTGGTCTGCCGTTTCGAGCGTCTGAGGCCGGGTTCTTCTTTGTAAGGACAACACGGTTTTTCCGTGTTGAAAATTCCCCCGCGGCCCCGCTTCGCCGCGTCTTGTACGGATAATGGAAGAAGATCCTCAAATATCAGAAGAAGAAGCTGAAGACCGGGAATGGATCGAGTCGCTTGAATACGTAATTGAGAATTCCGGGCGAGAGAGGGCAGCCGAACTGCTTAGAAAGCTTCGGATATACTCCCAGAAAAAAGGCGTACAGATTCCCTACGCCGCGAATACCCCCTACGTGAACACCATTTCCCTCGAGGATCAGCCCCCTTACCCTGGCAACTACGAAATAGAGCGCAACATAAGGAGCATACTAAGGTGGAACGCCATGGCTCTGGTCGTGCGCGCAAACAGGATAAGCGACGGAATCGGCGGACACATCTCCACCTATGCCTCAGCCGCGACGCTCTACGAGATAGGCTTTCACCATTTTTTCAGGGCCGGCGGCGAGCAGAGGGAAGGGGACATAATCTACTTCCAGGGACACGCCTCGCCGGGCATATACGCACGGGCGTTCCTCGAAGGCACGGTATCTATCGAGCAGATGCGCAATTTCAGAAGGGAGATTGGCGGAGAAGGTCTTTCTTCCTATCCTCACCCCTGGCTCATGCCCGACTTCTGGGAGTTCCCGACGGTCTCAATGGGACTCTCCCCCATAATGGCGATTTACCAGGCCCGTTTTAACAGGTACCTCGAAGACAGGGGGCTTAAGCCCCGCACCGACGCCAAGGTGTGGGCCTTTATCGGGGACGGGGAAACGGACGAGCCCGAGACCCTTGGAGCCATTACCCTCGCGTCGAGGGAAAGACTCGACAACCTCATATTCGTGATCAACT
>MKWU01003785.1_pt1 | contig 19152 bp, 14 predicted proteins | sample 809101 | NCBI WGS metagenome assembly MKWU01 (sample SAMN05860141, study PRJNA318959) | sponge metagenome | host: Aplysina aerophoba | place: Slovenia: Piran, Adriatic Sea, Gulf of Piran | collected 2013-05-07
CGCGGCGAGATGCACGCCGCGCTCCATGGCGACCTCGGCACCATCATCGAATGGGCCGGCGCCAGGGGCGGGAAGAAGGTGACCGACATCCCGCGCGGCGGAATGTCGGTCTCAGTGGTAGCGGGGGCAGGATTCGAACCTGCGACCTTCGGGTTATGAGCCCGACGAGCTGCCAGACTGCTCCACCCCGCACCCGGACCGCGAATGATACGAATACTGGCGCCGATCTTTCAAGTCGGATTGGGGCGACCGGACAGCCGAACCGGGCGCCGCCGCGCACCCCATCGTCCGGGAGGGCCGTCGAAAACGCCCGCGCACGCGGTCCCGCACGCCGGACATCGTCCGTCGTCTCCGAGGGCGTAGTCCCCGATCACGTACCAGTCCCGCACGATCAGCGACCGGCCGCAGCCATGGCATGCGGTGGTGCCGCCACTCGGGTCGTGCACGTTGCCCGTGTAGACGTAGCGCAGGCCATTGCCCAGGGCGCGGGCACGGGCCCTGGTGAGGGTCGAGGCCGGAGTGCGGGGCCGGTCGAGCATCTTCCAGTCCGGGTGAAACGCGGTAAAGTGCAGCGGAACGTCGGGACCGAGGCGATCGGCGATCCACGCCGTCATCGCGTCGATCTCCGAGTCCCCGTCGTTCTCTCCGGGAATCAGGAGGGTGGTGATCTCGAGCCATACGTCGGTCTCGTGGCGCAGGTACTCGAGCGTCTCCAGCACCGCGCCCAGATGCCCACCCGTCACCTTCCAGTAGAAGCGTTCGGTGAACGCCTTGAGGTCGACGTTCGTGGCGTCCATGTACGAGAAGAACTCACGGCGCGGCGCGTCGCAGACGTATCCCGCCGTCACCGCGACCGAGCGCACGCCACGCTCGCGGCACGCGCGGGCTACGTCGATGGCGTACTCGAGGAAGATGATCGGATCGTTGTACGTGAAGGCGATGCTGCGGCACCCGAGCCGTACCGAGACGCCCGCGAGGTCCTCGGGGCCCGCGGCATCGGCCAGCGTGTCCGTCTGCCGGGACTTGCTCATGTCCCAGTTCTGGCAGAACTTGCACGCCAGGTTGCATCCCGCGGTGCCGAACGACAGCACGGGGGTGCCCGGAAGAAAGTGGTTGAGCGGCTTCTTCTCGATCGGGTCGACGCAGAATCCGCTCGACCGGCCGTAGGTGGTCGAGACGATCTCGCCGCCCTGGCGCGCGCGCACGAAGCACAGTCCCCTCTGCCCCTCCCGGAGCCTGCAGGCCCGCGGGCAGACGTCGCACTGCACCCGTCCGTCATCGAGCGCATGCCAGTACTTCGTCGGCGTCCCCGGGACGGACTGCACCGGATCGTGCGTGGTCACCCCCATGCCCATCGCTGTGGTCACCCCTGCGGCAATCGCCGGCCGGCGCCCCGCAGCGCGGCCCGGCGAGTCCCGGAGAGTATGCTACAGGCCCGCGAGGCGATGACAGGGCCGGACCAGCGGGTCAGGAGGCCGCGGCGTCGCCTCGGGCGGCGGTCTGCGCGCCGCACCGACCCTCGGGCGGAAGACGGCCGGTCACGAACGGAAGCCGCATCGCGGCGGTGCAGGCCCCGTCGATGCGCCGTCCCTCGTCCCGGCTCACCCAGTACCATTCCACGCCGCGTGGAGCGGCATCGGAGATCGAGGCCGCGCCGATCGAGCGCATGAGGCGCGCCCAGATCTCCAGCGCCCCGCTTGCACCGCTCAGGTTCACCGGCCGGTTGTCGTCGCGCCCGACCCAGACCACGGCGACCCGATCCGCGCCGTAGCCCGCGAACCAGCTGTCGCGCAGGCCGTCGGTGGTCCCGGTCTTCCCCGCGAGCGCCTGGCCGCGCCCGAGAATCTCCTGCGCCCGCCGCCCGGTCCCCTCGCTCAGCACCCCGCGCAGCGCGTGCGTGACGAGGAATACCACGTCGCTGTCGGCGACCCGCGTCGAGCGCCCCGAATAGCGCCCGAGGGAGCGCCCATGCCGATCCGTGACGCTCCGGATAGCTCGCAACGGCTGCCGCAGGCCGCCGGTCGCGAGCGAGTGGTACATGGCGTTCACCTCGATGGGGGCCAGCTCGACCGTGCCGAGGAGCATCGCCGGCAAGGTCGCGAATGGCCGCGACACGCCGAGCGCCCGGATCGTGTCGCGGACCCGCTCGAGGCCGACGTCGAGTCCGAGCCGGACGGTGGCGAGATTGTAGGAGTGCACCAGCGCGTCGCGCAGCAGCACCGGGCCGTGCGCGCGGCCATCGTGGTTTTGCGGCCGCCACGGGCCTCGCGGACCGTCGACCTGCACGGGGTCGTCGCGGACCAGGGACGCCAGGTGAAATTGCGGCTCCGTCAGCGCGGCGAGATAGACTGCGGGCTTGACGACGGACCCCACCGGACGGACCGCGTCCAGGGCGCGATTGAATCCGGCGCGGCGCGGGTCGCGGTCTCCCACCACGGAGAGCACTTCGCCGGATCGGGTGTCGGTGACCGCGATCGCCGCCTGGAGCGAACCGCCCGCGAGACGGCTCCGGCGCGCAAGGAGCGGCATGGATTGCTCGAGCGCCGATTCGGACGCACGCTGCACGGTGGGGTCGAGGGTCGTGAAGATCCGCAGTCCCTCGCTGCGCAGCACGCTGCCCGGATAGTCGCGTCGAAGCTGCCGGCGGACCAGATCGACGAACGCCGGGAAACGCGTCGATGCGGGAGGGGGATGGCGAGTCACCCCGAGCGGCTCGCTTCGCGCGCGCGCGGCTGCCTTCGGGCCGGCGACGCCGCGCACTTCGAGGCGATCGATGATCCGGTTCCTTCGCCGCTTCGCACGCTCGGGATGGCGCCGCGGATCGTAGTACGACGGGCCTCGTACGAGACCGGCGAGGAGCGCCATCTCGTCGAGGTCGAGATCCGCGAGCCCGCGGCCGAAGTAGTACCGGGAGGCACGGCCGAAGCCGTGAATCGCATGCGCCCCCTGCTGCCCGAGATACACCTCGTTCAGATACCCCTCCAGCAGCTCGGGCTTGGAGTAGTGCCACTCCAGCAGCAACGCGATGAGCGCCTCGTTCAGCTTGCGGGCGAGCGTGCGCTCGGAGCTCAGGAAGAAGTTCTTCGCGAGCTGCTGGGTCAGCGTGCTGCCGCCCTGCACCGTCCTTCCGGCGCGCAGGTTCGCCCATGCCGCGCGCGCGACCGCCACCGGATCGATTCCGACATGCCGGTAGAACCGGCGATCCTCGACTTCGAGGAGGATGGCGAGGAATGCGGCGGGGACGTCGTCGAGCCGCAACAGCACGCGATCCTCGCGGTGAGCGGGGTAGACGCGGGCTATCTCCGCCGGGTCGATGCGCACCCGCGTGTTCGTGCCGCCGTCGACCTCGACGTCGTTGATGCGACCTGCGGACGCGGAGACGGTCACGCGGCGCGACGGAGCGGCCCCCTCGGGAAACCGGAACTCGCGGGTCATCAGGCGGATGCGCCCGCCGACGCGCTCGTAGCTCGCGGGCCGGAACGCGGCGCGAACCCGCCGGTAGCCGGCGAGCTTCAGCTCAGCCTCGATCGCGTCGGCGGAGAGCGGCGCCCCCGGAGCGAGCTCCAGGGGGCGGGCGAACACGCGGGCGGGCACCGCCCAGCGCGTGCCTTCGAACTCGCCCCGAATTCGGTAGTCGAGCCAGGCGACGTACACGGAGAACACGACCACGCCCACAACGCCGACCGTGACCAGCATCCGGCGGAAGCGGCCGGGACGCCTCGCCCGCTCGCGTGATCGGGATCGCTTTCGACGCCTGGTGGATGATCCGGACTGACCTCGCGCCATGGGGGGCGGAACCGGTGACCCTTTCCATCGAAGACTACGGAACCAGGACGAGAAGTTCAAGAGTCAGCTTAGATTTAATTCATATCTTGTTGTAAATATGAACTATTCAAATTTCTCACCATTCCAACACCCCGGCGAGTGCTTCGAGATCCTCCGGGCAGTCGACATCCCCGCGAGCGGCAAGTTCCGCAAGTCGCAGCCGCGCGGCACACGCTCGCTGGCGAGTCTGGGCAAGCACGCGGTCCGTGCCCCAGTCCACTCGTGCGAACAACTCCGGCCGCGGGCGATCGACGCCGATCAGCACGTACCCTCCGTCGAACGCGGGCACGATCACCACGTCGGCATCCCCGCGACGCAGGACACCGGCGGTGTGGACGAGATCTTGCGGCTCCAGGAACGGACAGTCGGTTCCGACAACGGCGGTCGCGCCCGGGTGCGCCGCGATGGCCGCGTGCATCCTCTCCCCCAGGTCCGTACCGACCTGCACGTGCAGCCGGACCTGCGCCCGGTCGCGCAGCGAGCGGAAAACGTCGTGGTCGGTGTGCGGAGTGCACCACAGCTCCACCGGCCCCACACCGCTCTCGATCGCCGTCGCGACGGCACGGCGGATCATGGCCCGGTGCAGCGCCGCGGCCCGCTCCGCTCCGATGGCCGGAATCAGCCGGCGCTTGGTCTCGCCGGGGACCGGGGCGCGGGCCATGACCACGACCCGGCAGGCGCCGCTCATCGCTCAGCCGCCACGGTCGTGTCGCGGCTGCGCCTCAGACCGACGGGACATGTTCGAAGCCACCCGATCCGCTTGAAACCCCGGCGCGTCGAATCGCGCGCCGCCTCGAGCTTCTCCGTGCAACTCCGGCTCGACTGTGAAGCTCCCGGCGGATCGAGAAATCTAGCGGCTCTGCCGGCGAGTGCGAGCGGCCGAGCCGCCCACGTAATGTCGCGCCAGCTCGTCGGGGTCGGCGCCGAACGCGTACCGGAGCCTCAGCCGCCACATCAGGACGATGGTGCGGGCGATTCCGTTGCGCTCCCACCGCCGGCTCGAAGTGACCGCCGGCACGCGCAGGCACGCGGGACGCGAGCGTGCGCGGAGCGCTCGGCTGAGCGCGACGTCCTCCATCAGCGCGATATCCGGAAAGCCGCCGACCGCCTCGAAGGCGGCGCGGGCGACGAAGATCGCCTGGTCGCCGGTGGCGATGCCGCTCAGCCGCGAGCGCAGGTTCATCGCGCGTTCGACGACACGCAGCATCGGGTGCACGCCGTCGAGCCGCACGTCGAACCGGCCCCAGTCGCGGCCGCGGGTCTCGAGCGCGCCCCGGACCATCGCGACCCAGCCGCGCGGAAGCCGCGTATCGGCGTGGAGGAACAGCAGCACTCGCCCGCGCGCGGCCTCGGCTCCGGCGTTCATCTGGCGGGCGCGGCCCCGCGGGGCAACGAGGACGCGGTCGCTCAGGGGATGCGCCGCGTGCGGCGTTCCGTCCTCGCTGCCGCCGTCGACCACGATCACCTCGACCGCGCGGCCCCGCTCGGACTGGAGTGGAAGGAGCGAGCGCGCGAGCGTGGTCGCCTCGTCCAGTACGGGAACGACGACCGAGATCGCCGGCGCAGTCGCCGGCGCGGGACGGCAGGGAGTTCGGCTGGAGCAGGACTTCAGCTCAGCGCTCCGCCGCAACTGCTCCCCTGCCCCGCGGTGCAGCCGAAGCAGTGGTCGCGGATGGCGATGGACCGTCCCTCGACGTCGGCGCCGAGAAGGTCCTCGATGTGGGTGCGCGGCGAGCCGTTCAACCGCAACGGCAGACCGAGCATCTGGTTGAAGTCGCAGTCGTAGGCGTAGCCCTGCCAGTCGATGCTCACGGTGTTCCGGCACATCACGTGCTCGACGTTCGCGTCGACGTGGGCGGCCCGCAGAACCTCCAGGTAGCCCTCGAACTGCCCCTTCGAGATCAGCGTGCTGCCGAATCGACCGATCGGCATGTTGGCGAGTGTCAGCAGCCGATTGAAACGGACTCCGTACCGCCGGCCGAGCGCCTCCTTGTAGGCGCGCTCCAGCTCTTCCTGCGCGGGGGGCAGCACCGCGCCCTGGGGATTGAAGACGAGGTCGAGGGACAGGTCGGGGTCTTCGCCGCCGTAGCCCAGGGCGTTGAGCCGTCGCAGCCCTTCGATGCTCGCGCCGAAGACTCCCTTGCCGCGCTGGCGGTCGACGTTCTCATCGAGGTAGCACGGCAGCGATGCGACGACCGCGACCCGCCGGTCCGCCAGGAATTCGGCCAGGTCTTCCTGCCCGGGCTCGAGCAGGATCGTGAGGTTGCACCGGTCGATGACCCGGACACCGTGCTCCACCGCCGCGTCGACCAGGAACCGGAAGCTCGGGTTCAACTCCGGCGCACCGCCGGTCAGATCGAGCACCGCCACCCCCGATGTCGACATGAAGTCGACGACCTGGTCCGCGGTGCGGGCGGTCATCTGCTCGGTGCGCTTCGGACCCGCGTTCACGTGGCAGTGCACGCAGGACTGGTTGCAGAGGTAACCGAGGTTGACTTGCAGCGTGGTGAGCCGATTTCGGTGCACCGGCGGAAAGGTCGTATTGGTCAGCAGCGGGAGTGGATCGTGCATGTCGGTCACCTTGGCGGCATTCGCGGCATCGTACTTGCCGCAAGCGACGGGCGGCAACCGCACGCTGCTGGCGCGGCTCGATCGACGCGAGTACACTCCGCGTCCTTGCCGGGGCCGTAGCTCAGTTGGGAGAGCGCAGCGTTCGCAATGCTGAGGTCGTGGGTTCGACCCCCATCGGCTCCACCAACCCCATGCGGGAACATGACCCGACGGACACCCGAGCACTCCCTCCGCCCCGGTAGCTCAGCAGGATAGAGCGTCCGCCTCCTAAGCGGAAGGTCACAGGTTCGAATCCTGTCCGGGGCGCCAGATTGGCAGTGCCCGGTTGGTACGTGCCGCTTGCTCCGGTCGCGCGAACGCGACGAGCGCGTCGTCCCCGCCGCTCCACCAGGCGATGCCCCGGTGCTTGAAGCCGCGCGGACTCGCACCTCGGGGACCACCCTCGTAGGCCCCTGGATCGAATCCACCGCCAATCCGACCCGCAAGCACCCGACCTCACCGGAGACGGTCGTATAATCCCGCACCCCTTCATCGCCCCGGCCTTTGCCTGAAGTGCATGAACCGCCACCCTGTCACGCCGGCGACGGAACGGGCTCCGGCGTCGCGTGGAGCCGACCGCCTCGCGGGGCTGCGCCAGCAACTCTATCCGAAGCATCTGCTGTCGTGGATGATGCTGCGTGCGACCCGCGCCCGGTTCGCCCCGTGGAAGAACTGGCAGATCCGCTGGTTCACCCGCAGGTACGGGGTCGATCTGAGCGTGGTCGCGGATCCGACACCCGCGTCCTATCCCCACTTCAACGCGTTCTTCACCCGCGCGCTGATCCCCGGCGCAAGGCCGCTGGAGGGCGGACCCGGCACCATCGTCGCTCCGGCCGACGGGACCGTCGCCGCCGTGGGGTCGATGAACGGCCGCAGCGTCGTTCATGCCAAGAACCGTGCCTATACGCTCGATGCGCTCTTCGGGGGCGATGAACGCGCGGCGGCCGAGTTCGAAGGCGGGCGGTTCGCGACCATCTACCTGGCGCCGCGCGACTACCACCGCGTGCACATGCCGATCACCGGTCGCCTCCGCTGCACGGTGTACGTGCCGGGCGAGCTGTTCAGCGTGAATCCGGCCACCGTCGACGCCATCGACGGGCTGTTCGCCCGCAACGAGCGGGTCGTCTCGTTCTTCGACACCGATCTCGGACCGCTGGCGGTCACCATGGTCGGGGCGGTCTTCGTGGGGTGCATCGAGCTCGCGTGGCGTGGCGTGGTGATGCCGCCGCGCCGCCGCGAGGCGCTCGTCGAACGCTACGGCGACCGGGAGATCGTGCTGGAGCAGGGCCGCGAGCTGGGACGGTTCAACATGGGTTCGACCGTAATCGTGACGCTCGCGGACCCCGCGGTAGAGTGGTCGCCGTGGCTGAGCCCGGGGGCGCCCGTGCAGATGGGACGGCGCATCGGCGAGACCAGGTCCGCGAGTCGGGAGCGGGCCCCGGCACGCGAGCGCGACTGAGCCGGCGGGGATTCGCGCCGAAACGGATCGCGATGGGGCACCCGGCGAAGGCGTCAGGACCCGATGACCGCCTCGCAGAGCTCGAGCAGGGCACCCGGCCAGACCCCGAGCGCGAGGATCGCCAGCGCGTTCACGCTCACCACCACCTTCATGTCGACGAACGCCGCCACCGGCGCGGCGTCGCGGGGAGACTCGAAGTACATCAGGCGAACCACGCGCAGGTAGTAGAACAGGCCGACGACGGAGAACAGGACCGCCGCGACCGCCAGCCACGTCAGGCCGGCGTCGATCGCCTCGCGCAGCACCGACCACTTCGCCCAGAAGCCGACGAATGGCGGCACCCCCGCCATGGACAGCATCAGGATCAGCATCATGAACGCGAACCACGGATTGCGCTCGTTCACGCCCCTGAAGTCGTCCAGCAAGTCCGCCTCGTGCCCCGCCCGACCGAGCCAGACGACCATCGCGAATCCGCCGAGCGCCATCAGCGCGTAGGTCAGGACGTAGAACATCGAGGCTGCGTATCCGGCCTCGGTGCCGGACGCCATCCCGACGAAGACGAACCCTACGTGCGCGATCGCCGAGTAGGCGAGCATGCGCTTGATGTTGGTCTGGGCGATGGCGATGACGTTGCCGAGGGCCATCGACAGCACCGCGAGCACCACGAGCATCTGGGACCAGTCGGCGACCAGTCCGCCGAGACCGTCGACCAGCGCCCGCATGAGCATTCCGAACGCGGCGATCTTGGGCGCGGTGGCGATGAACAGGGTGACCGGGGTAGGAGCGCCTTCGTACACGTCCGGCACCCACATGTGGAAGGGCACCGCTCCGAGCTTGAACGCGACCCCGACCACCACGAACACGAGCCCGAGCACCATGGTGAGCCGCATGGGGGCGGGGTCGGCGATGGACCCGGCGACAGCGGCAAGGTCGAGGCTGCCGGTGCTGCCGTAGATCATCGAGATGCCGTAGAGCAGCATCCCCGAGGCGAGCGCGCCGAGCACGAAGTACTTCATCGCCGCCTCGCAACCCGGCTTCGAGTCGCGATCGAGCGCGACCATCGCGTAGAGCGAGAGCGAGAGCAGCTCCAGGCCCAGGTACAGGGTCAGAAAGCTGCCGGCGGACACGAGCACCATCATCCCCAGCACCGCGAACAGCCCCAGCACGAAGTACTCGCCCCGCATCAGGCCGCGCGGCTCCAGGTGGACCCTGGAGTAGAAGAATCCGAAGCCGCTGACGACGAGGAGGAACGTCTTCAGAACCGCGGCCATCGGGTCGGCCACGAAGGTGCCGGCGAACGTGGTCGCGCGAGCTTCGGGAAACGTCGCGAACACCAGCAGCAACGCGCCGGCCAGCGACGCCTGCGCGAGCTGGTAAGTCAGGCGCCGGTAGCGGTCCGGCAGCCACACGTCCACGAGCAGCACCACGCACGCCATGCCGAGGAGGAAGATCTCGGCCGACGCCGGCAGCATGTCGGGCACGGTGAAGGCGGAGGGCGTCATCGGGCAACCTCTCGGCCGGCCATCGCCACAAACGAAACGACGGATTGTCTCCGGCGCCGATTCGACGAGGAGCGAGCAGGTCGGATTGGCGTAGCGTAATCCGACACGCACCGTCGTCCGACGCGTGAGTTGAACGTCGGGTTACGCCTTCGGCCGACCCGACCTGCGGGGATGCCCGATCCCGACGGGGGAGCGGGAATCCGGAATTCATGAACGAACCGTCCACGCGGCGCACGCGTTCTCATGGGTGGGGAGTCCGATTTCCGAGTCAAGTGGGCGCGCTCACAGCTTCGACTTCGCCAGGTGCTCCAGCAGGTGCTCGACGCTCGGCCCCATCACCTCCAGCAGGGGCGCCGGCCACAGCCCCACGGCAAGCACCATCACCGCGAGTACCCCGAGAACCGCGAACTCGCGCCGCCCGATGTCGGAGAGCGCGGCGACTCCGTCGTTCGCGACCGGCCCGTACACCACCCGCTTGTACATCCACAGGGTGTACGCGGCCCCCAGCACCAGGGTGGAGGCCGCGAGCACGGCAATCCACGCGCCGGCCTTGAAGCTCGCGAGGATGACCATGAACTCCCCGACGAATCCGGAGGTCCCCGGCAGCCCCGAGTTCGCGAGCGCGAACAGCATCATGAACGCGGCGAAGACGGGCATGGGGTTCGCGACGCCGCCGTAGTCCCCGATCATGCGGCTGTGCAGACGGTCGTACATGACGCCCACGCACAGGAAGAGCGCGCCGGAGATGAACCCGTGGGAAATCATCTGCACCAGGGCGCCTTCCACGCCCAGCGCGGCGCTCGTCGCGTCGCCCGCCTCCATGATCGAGAAGGCGATGAAGAACCCGAGGGTGACGAACCCCATGTGCGAGACCGACGAGTACGCGATCAGCTTCTTCATGTCGGGCTGGACGAGGGCGACGAAGCCGACGTACACGATGGCGACGAGCGAGAGCGCGATCATGAACATCGCGAGCTCGGCGCTCGCATCGGGCGCGATCGGCATGCTGAGCCGGACGAATCCGTAGCCGCCGAGCTTCAGCATGATCGCGGCGAGGATCACCGAGCCGCCGGTCGGCGCCTCCACGTGGGCGTCGGGCAGCCAGGTGTGCACCGGCCACATGGGCACCTTCACCGCGAACGCCAACAGGAATGCGATGAAGACCAGCACCTGCGCGGTGAGCCCGAGCGGCAGTTGGTGCAGGTCGAGGATCGCGAACGAGCCGGCCTCCGAGTAGAGGTAGAGCAGCGCCACCAGCATCAGCACCGAGCCGAGGAAGGTGTAGAGGAAGAACTTGACGGTGGCGTAGATGCGGTGCGGCCCGCCCCAGATCCCGATGATGAGGAACATCGGAATCAGCAGCGCCTCCCAGAACACGTAGAACAGGATCGAGTCGAGCGCCGAGAACGCGCCCACCATCAGTCCTTCCTGGATGAGGAAGGCGGCCATGTACTGCGCCGGCCGGTACTCGATCACCACCCACCCGGCGAGAACCACGAGCACCGTCATCAGCGTGGTCAGGAGGATGAGCGGGAGCGAGATGCCGTCCACCCCGAGGTGGTAGTGGATGTCGAACGCGGAGATCCAGATCGCACGCTCGACGAACTGCATCTCGTGGGTGGTGGCGTCGAAACCGGTCCAGAGGAACACCGACAGCACGAACGTCGCGAGCGAGACAGCGAGGGCCACCGCGCGTACCGTCGACGGACCGCGGCCCGCGCCGGCAAGCAGCACCCACAGGCCGCCGACGATCGGCGTCCACACCACGAGGCTGAGCAGCGGCAGACCGGTCATCGGGATGCGTGCCCCACGTGCGACGCGGCGCGGGCCGTCACAGCCGCACCATCACGAACAGCGACACGAGCAGGAGAAGCCCGAGAATCATCGCGAACGCATAGTGGTACAGCAGTCCGGTCTGAATCCGGCGGACTACGCCCGAGAGCCAGCCCACGCCCCGGGCGCTGCCGTTGACCATGAGCCCGTCGATGAGCCGCACGTCGCCCACCTGCCACAGCCCTCCGCCGACGGCGCGCCCGAGCGCGGCGAGCACCGACTCGTACAGATCGTCGAAGTAGTACTTGCGGATGAGCACCGTGTGCACCGCGCCCAGCGCCTGCGCGATGCGCGCGGGAATGTCGGGCCGCAGGAACCACAGGAACCACGCGACCACGAAACCGCCGAGGGCGAGCCAGAACGGGGCGGTGAAGAAGGCGTGCGTGACCATCGCACCGGCTCCGTGCCACGACGCCGCCATCTTCGCGAGGACGTCGTGGTGGTCGTGGACGACGATGCTGGCGCCGTAGTGCCCGCCGTAGAGCATGGGCTCGACGAACATCCAGCCCACCACCATCGACGGGATCGCGAGCAGGACGAGCGGCACCGTCACCACCGCCGGGGTCTCGTGCAGGTGCTCGCGCGCGTGCTCGTCCATTCTTTCCTTGCCGTGGAAGACCAGGAAGTACATGCGGAAGCTGTAGAGAGCGGTGACGAAGACGCCGGACAGCACGCATACCCACGCGAACCCCGCACCCGGCACGTTCGAGTGGCGCACCGCCTCGATGATCGACTCCTTGGAGAAGAAGCCGGCGAAGCCGGGAGTACCGATGAGGGCCAGCGTGCCGATGAGCGAGGTGATCCAGGTGATCGGCATGTACTTCCGCAAGCCCCCCATCCTGCGCATGTCCTGCTCGTGGTGGAGCGCGATGATCACCGAGCCGGCGGCCAGGAAGAGGAGCGCCTTGAAGAACGCGTGGGTGCCGAGGTGGAAGATGCTCGCGGCGTAGGCGGAGGCGCCGAGGCCCACCGTCATGTAGCCGAGCTGGGACAGCGTCGAGTAGGCCACCACCCGCTTGATGTCGTGCGCGACCAGCCCCAGCAGACCCATGAACAGGGCGGTGATGGCGCCGATGACCAGAACCACGCTGAGCGCGGTCTCCGAGTGCTCGAACAGCGGCGACATGCGCGCCACCATGAAGATGCCCGCGGTCACCATGGTGGCGGCGTGGATGAGGGCCGAGATCGGGGTCGGCCCTTCCATCGAGTCCGGCAGCCACACGTGGAGCGGGAACTGCGCGGACTTGCCCATCGCGCCGATGAAGAGACAGATGCAGGCGAAAGTCAGCACCGACCACTCCGCCCCCCACGGCCCCGGCATCGTCGTCTCGGTCAGCCCCGGCGCGGCGCCGAAGACATCGGCGTACTGGAGCGAGCCCGTGTACATGAACAGGCACGCGATGCCGATCAGGAACCCGAGGTCCCCCACCCGGTTGACGAGGAACGCCTTGAGGTTGGCCCGGATCGCGGACTCGCGGTCGAACCAGAATCCGATCAGCAGGTAGGAGACGACCCCGACCGCCTCCCAGCCGAAGAAGAGCTGCAGGAAGTTGTTCGACATCACGAGCATGAGCATCGCGAAGGTGAACAGCGAGATGTAGCTGAAGAACCTCTGGTATCCCGGGTCGTCGGCCATGTAGCCGATGGTGTAGATGTGCACCATCAGCGAGACGAAGGTGACGACGGCCATCATCGTCACGCTGAGCTCGTCGATGAGGAACCCGATCGAGATCTCCAGGTCGCCGACGACGCCCCACGTGTAGAGCGTGCCGTCGAATCCGGGATTGCCGGCCACCACCACGTCCCAGTACGCGATGGCCGAAAGCACGGTGGAGATCGCCACCGCGACGATCGTCACCCAGTGGGCGCCCCCGCGACCGATCGCGCGGCCGAACAGCCCCGCCACGATCGCTCCGACGAGCGGGGCGAGCGCGATCCAGAGATAGATCTGAAACATCATCCGGCGTGTCCTCTCTCCCCTGCCCTACCCCTTGGTGGTGTCCAGATCCGCGACGTTGATCGTCTGCCGGCTGCGGAAGAGCACGACGAGGATCGCGAGGCCGATGGCCGCCTCCGCCGCCGCCACGGTCAGGATGAAGAACACGAACACCTGTCCGGCGGTGTCTCCGAGGAACCGGGAGAACGCGACGAAGTTCAGGTTCACCGAAAGCAGCATCAGCTCGATCGACATGAGCAGGATGATCACGTTCTTCCGGTTGAGGAAGATGCCGGCCATGCTGAGGCAGAAGAGGATCGCCCCCAGCACGATGAAGTGCGTGAGCGGAATCATGAACCGTCCGCCCGCTCGCGCGGCTCGGCCGGCATCTGCACGATGCGGATGCGATCCTCGCGCCGCACCTCGACCTGCCGGCTCGGATCCTGGGTCTTCACACCGGTGCGCCGCCGCATGGTGAGCGCGATGGCCGCGACGATGGCGACGAGCAGGATCGCGGCCGCGAGCTCGAACGGATACACGTAGACGGTGTAGAGCAGCTCGCCCATCTCCTTCGTGTTGCTGTAGTCGGCCGCATGCGCGGGCGGCTGCGGCATCGATTCGAGACCGAAGTCCGAGACGCCGATGACCAGGGCGAGCTCGACCACGACGATCGCCGCCACCGCGATGCCGACCGGAAGGTAGCGGATGAATCCTTCGCGCAACGGAGCGAGGTTGATGTCGAGCATCATCACCACGAACAGGAACAGCACCATCACCGCGCCGACGTAGACCAGCACGAGGATGATGGCGAGGAACTCCGCTTCGAGAAGCAGCCACACGCCGGCGCTGGTGAAGAACGCGAGGACGAGGAACAGCGCCGCATGGACGGGATTGCGCGCGGTGATCACCATCACCGCCGCGCCCACGAGAACGGCGGAGAGGAAGTAGAAGACGATCTGGACGAACATCAGCGGTCGTTCCGATCGGCGATGCGATCCGATGCGCTCGTCCGCTCGCGTGCGCGGAGGTGAATGGCTCGGTGCCGTGGCATCAGCGGTAGAGCGAATCCGCGAGGCGGTCCGCCGCGATCTCCCCTTCGTAGGCGTCGCCGACGGCGAGCAGCTTGTCCTTGGTCATGACGTTCTCGCCGCGCTTCTCGAAGTGGTACTCGTGAATTCGCGTCTCCACGATGGAGTCGACGGGGCACGACTCCTCGCAGAAGCCGCAGAAGATGCACTTGAACAGATCGATGTCGTAGCGCGTGGTGCGACGCGTTCCGTCGTCGCGTTGCTCCGAGTCGATGGTGATGGCGAGCGCCGGGCACACCGCCTCGCAGAGCTTGCAGGCGATGCAGCGCTCCTCCCCGTTCGGGTAGCGGCGCAGTGCATGGAGACCGCGGAAACGCGGGGACTTGGGCGTCTTCTGCTCCGGATACTGGACCGTGAACTTCTCGCTCACCAGGTACCGCAGCGTGAGCCGCAGCCCCTTGAGGAGCTCCAGCAGCAGGAAGCTGCGTGCGTAGTGTCGAATCTTGCTCATGTCGGCCTCACGCGGCGTCGAACCATGGTGGCAGGCCGGCCATGATCGCGATCCCCACCACCACGATCCAGATGATCGTCAGCGGGATGAACACCTTCCAGCCGAGGCGCATGATCTGGTCGTAGCGGTAGCGGGGAAAGGTCGCGCGCAGCCACACGTACAGGAACATGAAGAAGACGAGCTTGCCGACGAACCAGTGGACCCCGGGGGCGAAGAACCAACCGACCCAAGCCAGGTCCTGCAGGCCCGGAAACGGCGACAGCCAGCCGCCGAGAAACATGATGACGGCCAGTGCGCCGATGAGCACCATGTTCGCGTACTCGGCCATGAAGAACACCGAGAACGCCATCCCCGAGTACTCGACGTGGAATCCGGCCACGATCTCGGACTCGCCCTCGGCCACGTCGAAGGGCGCCCGGTTGGTCTCGGCGACGCCGGAGATGACGTACACCACGAACATCGGCAACAGCGGCAGCCAGAACCAGTGGATCCATCCGCCTTCCTGCGCCAGCACGATCTCGCGCAGGTTGAGGCTCCCCGCCGCCATCAGCACCACCACGAGCGCGAAGCCCATGGCGATCTCGTAGGCCACGATCTGGGCAGCGGAGCGCATCGCGCCGAGCAGGGCGTACTTCGAGTTCGACGACCATCCCGCGATGATGACTCCGTACACCCCGAGCGATGTCATCGCGAGGATGTACAGCAACCCGGCGTTGATGTCGGCGACGACCAGGAAGTCGGAGAACGGAATCACCGCCCACGCCGCCAGAGCGGTGGCGAGCGAGATCACCGGCGCGGCCACGAACAGCACCCGGTTCGCGCCGGCGGGCACGATGAACTCCTTGAACATGAGCTTCACGGCGTCCGCCACCGGCTGCAGCAATCCCTTCGGCCCGACCCGGTTGGGACCGAGCCGCACCTGCATGTAGCCGATGACCTTGCGCTCGGCGTAGGTGAACCAGGCGACGGTCACCAGCAGCGGCACCAGCAGCGCCACGACCTTGATGAGCGCCTCGACGAGCAGCGCGAGCTCGTGGGGGAGCCATCCAAGGGCGGTTGCGAGGGGTTCGGGCATCGATCCGGGTCGAAGACTCTTTCGCGGACGGCGCGCCGAGCTACCGCCGGTCGAGAACGACGGCGCCGCCGTCCGCGTCGAGTGCCACCGTAGCCGGCACCCCGTCCGGCAGCCAGGCGCAGCCGTCGGGAACTCGCCGGTCGGCGACGACACCGAGGACGACCTCGCCGGCGCCCTGGCGCACCGAGGCCGGCTCACCGTCGGCGAGACCGATGCGCTCGATGGTCGCGGGACTCAGGGCCACACCGGCGAACTCCCCGTCCCTCGTCGCCTGCAGGGGCTTCGAGCGGCGCACGACGGCGTCCACCGCGTATGCCGGCACTGGAGATATTCGCTCGATGCCTGTGTCGGTCGGCTCCGGCAGGTTCCGCGGCAGGGACCACCCGGGGACACCAGCCGGACCGGACTCGCCGATCTCCGCGTGCACGTCCTCGATCGAATCGTGCTCGAAGCCGGCCAGCTCGAAGAGATTGCCGAGCACCCGCAGTACCCGCCACGCGGGGCGCGATTCCGCGAAGGGAGTCGCCGCGGCATCGAAGCCCTGCCGGGTTCCGGAGAGGTTGACGAACGCCCCCTCGGTCTCGGCGAACGCGGCGATGGGGAGGATGACGTCCGCGTACCCGGCCATCGCCTCGGAACGGAAGGTGCTCAGGCTGACCACGAACTGCGCCGCGTCGAGGGCCTCCCGCGCGCGGGCACCGTCGGCGCAGTCGAGCTCGGGCTCCAGGCCCATCAGCACGTACGCGTCGAGTGCTGCCTCGACCATCGCACGCGCATCGAGCCCCGCCTGCTTGACCGGCATGCCGTTCGCCTCGCGATGCGGCACCGCTCCGGCGATCCACGCCCCGGCGGGATTGGCGCCCTCATCGAGCGTCCCCAGGGTGGCGCCGGTCAGGTCGGCGAGACACGCGGCGAGGCCGCGCAGCGCCGCTGCATCCCCATGGTTGATTGCCTGCGGTCCCAGCAGGATCGCGCCGCGGCCGGCATTGACGAGATTGCGTGCGATGCGCTCCGCATCGACTTCGACCTCGACGCCTTCGGTCAGGGCTTCGAGGCCCTCGGGTTGCCGTTCCGCCAGCCGGGCCGCGGCCGCGGTAACCGCCGCCAGCCTGTCCGCGAGCTTCGAGGGCGCGATCACGACGCGCGCCGCCGACGCCAGGTTCAGGTCGTGGGCCATCACGTCCAGGTGCATGACCGAGGCGCCGGCGAGGCTTGCCTTGCGCAGCCGGTGGTTGACGATGGGGTGTTCCTTGCGGGTCCAGGAGCCGACCAGCAGCGCCGCGTCGAGGCGTTCCAGCGCGTCGACCCCCATGCCGATGGACGGATACGTCGGCGCCCCGTCCTGGTCGGAGAAGTCGCGCTGGCGGACGCGATGATCGACGTTGGCACATCCGATGCCCCGCGCGAGCTTCTGGAACAGGAAGAGCTCCTCGAGCGTGCAGGAGGCCGAGGCGAGCGCGCCGACCGCTTCCCCGCCCTTCCCGGCGACGACCTCCCGCAGCCCCTTCACCGCCGCCTCCAGCGCCTCCTCCCAGGACACCTCGTTCCATACACCGTCGCGCCTCACCATCGGCGCCGGCACCCGGTCGTCGCTGTACAGCCCCTCGTATCCGAACCGGTCGCGGTCGGAGAGCCAGACTTCGTTGATCGACTCGTTTGCGCGCGGCACCACGCGCAGGACCCGGCCGCGCCGCACGTGCAGGTGGATGTTCGAGCCGACCGGATCGTGCGGGGCGATGCCGTCGCGCTGCTCCATCTCCCAGGCACGCGCCCGGAAGCGGAAGGGCTTCGACGTGAGCGCCCCCACCGGACAGAGGTCGATGACGTTGCCGGAGAGCTCGGAGTCGACGCTGCGGGTGATGTACGTGCCGATCTCCATGTCCTCGCTGCGACCCGTCGCGCCGAGCTCCGGCATCCCCCCGATCTCCTCGCCGAACCGCACGCACCGGGTGCAGTGGATGCAGCGGGTCATGTCGGTCGCGATGAGCGGGCCGAGGTCCTTGTCCTCCACCGCGCGCTTGCGCTCGTTGAACCGCGACACGTCCCGGCCGTAGCCCATCGCGACGTCCTGCAGCTCGCACTCGCCGCCCTGATCGCAGATGGGACAGTCGAGGGGGTGGTTGATCAGCAGGAACTCCATCACCGATTTCTGGGCGTTGCGCGCAAGCTTCGACCGCGTGAACACCTTCATGCCGTCCATCACCGGAGTGGCGCAGGCGGGCAGCGGCTTCGGCGCCCGCTCGACCTCGACCAGGCACATGCGGCAGTTGGCCGCCACCGAGAGCTTCTCGTGGTAGCAGAAGCGGGGGATCGGGATGGCGTTCGCGTCCGCCACCTCGATGAGCATCTGGCCCTTGCGGGCCCGGAAGGGGCGGCCGTCGATCTCGATGCTGAGGGTGTCGTCGGACATCTTCGGCCTCACGCGGCCGCCTTCACCGCCGGCGCGACGCCGGGCGGGAAGGCGCCGTGGTCGATGTGGTACTGGAACTCGTCGCGGAAGTGGCGGAGGAATCCCTGCACCGGCCACGCCGCGGCGTCGCCGAGCGCGCAGATGGTGCGGCCCTCGATGTTGTTCGCGACGTCGAGGAGCATGTCGAGCTCCTCCTGCCGCGCCTCGCCGCGCTCGATGCGGCATAGCACGCGGTAGAGCCAGCCCGTGCCTTCGCGGCACGGGGTGCACTGGCCGCAGGACTCCGCGTAGTAGAAGCGCGCGATGCGGCGCAGCATGCTCACCATGGAGGTGGTCTCGTCCATCACCACCACCGCCCCCGAGCCGAGCAGCGAGCCCGCCTTCTGGATGGAGTCGTAGTCCATGTCGACCTCCATCATGACATCGCCGGGCAGCGGCGGAACCGAGGATCCGCCCGGAATCACCGCCTTGAGCTTCCGCCCGCCGCGCATGCCCCCCGCAAGCTCCAGCAGGTCCCGGAACGGAGTGCCGAGCGGCACCTCGAAGTTTCCGGGACGGTCGACGTGACCGGACACCGAGAAGCACTTCGTGCCGCCGTTGTTCGGCCGGCCCAGCTCCATGAACCAGTCGGCGCCGTTGCGGATGATGGACGGCACCGACGCGAAGGTCTCGGTGTTGTTGATGGTGGTGGGACGGCCGTAGACCCCGTACTGGGCGGGGAACGGCGGCTTGAACCGCGGGAGCCCCTTCTTGCCCTCCAGCGATTCGATGAGCGCCGTCTCCTCGCCGCAGATGTAGGCGCCCGCGCCGAGCGTGGTGTAGAGGTCGAAGTCGACGCCGGAGCCGAGGATGTTCCGGCCGAGCAGCCCGTTCTCGTACGCGGCCGCCGCCGCCTCCTCGAAGCGCCGGTACGGCTCGTCCATGAACTCCCCGCGAATGTAGTTGTACCCGACGGTCGCGCCC
>MKWU01003786.1_pt1 | contig 19145 bp, 18 predicted proteins | sample 809101 | NCBI WGS metagenome assembly MKWU01 (sample SAMN05860141, study PRJNA318959) | sponge metagenome | host: Aplysina aerophoba | place: Slovenia: Piran, Adriatic Sea, Gulf of Piran | collected 2013-05-07
CGAGCAACGAGCCAAGGCTGCCAACCGTATCGCTCTGACGATCAGCGAGGCGCTGAGGCTCCGCACCGCTGCGTTACGCGTGGACATTCCTCGCCGCACCGAGCACGACGACGGCATCGATCTGGAGGCTCACCGCATGCGCTCCCGCTTCGCGGTAGCCTTCGGCGATCAGGTGCTCGACGAGGGCGGCCAGGCTCGGGTAGGCGCCGTTTCGGTCTCGTTCAACTCGCCGTTCTGGCCGTTCGTGCTGGCGTCGACCTCGGTCGGTCAGGAGGGACTGGACTTCCACCTGTGGTGCCATGCGGTGGTGCATTGGAACCTTCCTACCAATCCCGTCGACCTCGAGCAGCGCGAAGGCCGTGTCCACAGGTACAAGTGTCACGCGGTTCGCCGCAACATCGCTGAGAAGCTCGGACCCGATCTCCTGAGAGAAGGGCGTCCGGAGGGTGACCCATGGGAGACGCTCTTTGAACGGGCAGCAGCCGGTAGGGATCCTGACGACGGGGAGATGGTGCCCTACTGGGTGTTCCATCAAGGCCGAGCCACGATCGATCGCCTCGTTCCCATGCTGCCGTTCAGTCGTGAGTCTGCGAGACTTCCGCGGCTACGAAAGTCCCTCGCCGTCTATCGCCTGGCCTTCGGACAGCCCCGGCAGGAGGAACTGGTCGAATTCCTGGGCGATCGCATCAGCTCCGACCAACGGGATCGCTGGCTCTCGCAACTCCGCATCGACCTGTCGCCCCCGCATGCGCGGGAGGGACGTCAGAAGCCGGATGACGCGGGTTGACTATCAGGGAGTGGCGCCGGCCCACAGGCGATCTATCGGCAGGGCGATGATGCCGGCGTCCACGCCTTTGTAACGAATGCAGCGAGGGCCGGTGTACAGCACCACCCCGGCAGTGAAGCGGTAACCGAGGACCTCGCGCAGTTTCCGCAAGCTACGCGGGGCGTCGCGGCGGATCCTGGAGCCGGGCTTGACCTCGATACCGACCACTGAGCCATCCCTGGCGTCCTCTACCACAATGTCGACCTCGACGCCGCCGTCGTGTGTTCGCCAGTAGCCGACATAGGGTGGGTGTTCCATCCAGGATGCCTGCTTGAGCACCTCGCCGACGACGAATGTCTTCAGCAAGTGCCCGAACCGATGGAGGGCCACCAGGTCCAGGGACGACAACTCGTCGGGCGGGAGACGTAGCAGCCTTGCGGCTAGCCCTGAGTCCACCAAGTGGAGCTTGGGACAGTGCCGGGTCACCGAGCGCCGCTTCCTTCGCCAATCAGGCAGCATGGCCAGAAGAGGTTCCAGGCCTCTGAATATCCCTGAGAAGGGCTCGGGATCGTACCCGGGGACCGAGGACAGGGTCGTGCCCCAGGCAGGCAGTAGCCGCACCAGGAAAGCGGCTTCGAACAGCTTCACGTAGTCGGATGCGGTGCCGGCGGCCAGCCCTACCGCTCGGCCGGCACTCGACGCATCGAGCACCCGGGCCGTCTGCGACGCCAGGCGCGCCAGCAACGGCATGAGCGCCTGATGGCGATCATCGCCGGCCGAAGGCCGGCGCACACGCCCCTCCCCCAGGAGTTCACGCTCGCAGCGAGCCAGGTAGTCGTCGAACCAGCGGGCCCGCGCCGCCTCGGTGCGCGCCAGTGAAAACGGGAAACCGCCCCGTACCATGATTTCCGCGTACCGGTGCCGTGTGGTCACCGATACGCCCGGCGACACGGTCGCACCAGGATCGCCCAGCAGCGCCTCGACCACATTCTCCCTCGACCCGCCGCGCTCCCCCCCCGCCCCGCCGATCTCCCCCGGCGACAGCGGAAGGATCTCCAGCCGGTGCAGGCGATCGGTCAGCGACTGTGAGGCGAGCGGTAGAGATTCGAACCGGGTGGATCCGGCGAGCACGAACCGGCCCGGAGATCCGTCACGGTTCAACTCGGCCTTTATCGAGTCCAGCAGGACGGGGACATGCTGGTACTCGTCGATGAACACCGGCCCGGGTCCCGATACGAGCAGCCCGGGATCGTCGCTTACCGCCGCCCGAACCGCTGGATCGTCGAGATCGACTACGCGACCGCCGCACTGCCCGGCCAGTATCTGCAGGAGGGTGGACTTGCCGACCGAGCGCGGACCTTGGAGCAACACCACCGGGGACTCGGCCATGCGCCGAACGGCGATCTCCTCCAGCCGCCGTCGAATCAACTGAACGACCAGGTACCTTTCCCGTGAATCTCCCAGTTATTCTACCGTGAAATACATAGCTCCTCTACCGGGAAATCCAAGGCCGATTCCCCGTGATTTCCAGACTGCTGCACCGGCAAGATCCCGGGAGGACATCGGGCCGCTCACCCGCTCCCCGAACAAGCCGTGGGCCTATGCGATCGCTGATCTCGACGACCGCAGATCCGGAGTAGAGGATCACGCCGAGGTCGAACCGAGGGAACCACCTCCGATCGTCGGTGTCCATCCGGTGACGCAACCACTCCGGATGACGGGCGTCACGACGGGTGACGGCACTCGACGCCTTGACCTCGACTGCGACCAAGCTGCGGTCACGGCGGTTCTCCGCCAGCAGGCGATCCCGTATTTCGCCTGGTCCCGGTAGTGGTAGAAGGGGTTAGCTGCGGCCGGAGGCGTCGCCCTGGATGCCGCTGACCGTTATCCGGTTGACCTACGATGACCAGCGACTACGGGGAGCGACGCTTCCGCGGTGTCGGAGACCTCGGGATCGGTGAGGAAACATAGTCCGCGTCACCGATCTGGTAGATCGCGGCGGGCCGTCCTCCCCCCGGGCTCGGATCGGTAAGGTCGCCGGTGGAGCGGAGATAGTCAGGACTGCTGGTGACCTTGCGGTGGAAGTTGGCCGGTTCGATACGGGCATTCCATACCAATTCGTAGACCCGCCGCAGCTGGCTGATGGTGAACTCAGGGGGACAGAACCGGGCGGCGAGGGTGGTGTACTCGAGCTTTGAGCGCACCCGCTCCACCGCCTCCTCGATGATCTTGCGGTGATCGAAAGCCAACTCGAGCGCATCGGCTTCGACCATCACAACCGGGAAGAGCCCGGCGTCGGCCGCGTCTCCACCACCGCGGGGTTTGGGGAGGTTAGCGAGGATGGCCCAGTAGGCGACCGTGACCACCCGCATCCGCGGGTCGCGGTCTGGCTTGCCGTACGTGCCGAGCTGCTCGAGATAGCACGGCTGGGCGATGACCCCGGTCTCCTCCTGGAGTTCGCGCAAGGCGGCCGCCTCAAGACCCTCGTCGTCGCGCACGAAGCCGCCCGGCAACGCCCAGCGCCCTCGATACGGATCCTGCCCGCGGCGGACCAGGAGGATCTGCAGCTGGTCGCCGACGATGGTGAAGGTGACCACATCGACGGTGACCGCGACCGGCGGGTACGCCCGCGGATCGTATCCGTCGGGAGCCTTCGTGTCACACCCCATCTTTACAATGATACCAAGTTTGTGTTGAAAGGATAAGAACCCGGGCGCGACAGTTTTTGCCAATCGGACATTAAATAGTTATTGTCATAACGGAATAAACTTGTGCAGAATGGCGTTGTACCAGATACGGGGCCGTTTGCGCACCCGAAGCCACCCCTGACCGAAGGAGACACTTTGACTGACGCGACCGTTACCGAGCCGACCAAGCTCTGGTTCCTTCTCGACCGATCGGGATCGATGAGCGCTCTGACCGAGGATGTGATCGGAGGATTCAACACGTTCGTTGCCGACCAAGCCCAGGAACCCGGACGCGCGCACCTCACCCTCGTACAGTTCGACAGCCAAGCCCCGTTCGAGATCATCCAAGATGCGGCGCGGATCGAAGAGGTGCCGCCACTCACCACCGAGACATACAACCCACGAGGGATGACCCCCCTGCTGGATGCCATCGGCAAACTCATAGAACGCGCCGACCAGCGCATAGAAGCCAGATCCCGGGACGGCCAACCCGCAGAGGACCAGTTGGTGGTGGTCTTCAGCGACGGGCTCGAGAACGCCTCCAGCAGGTACAGCCGGGCAAGGGTGGCGGAGTTGATCGGCAAACGTCAGGAAGTAGGTTGGGAGTTCGTGTTCATGGGCGCCAACCAGGACAGCTACCTGGAGGCGGGAAACATCGGAGTCTCCCAAGAGAGCATCTCCAACTTCGACGCCACCGAGGCGGGCACTGCAGCAGCGTTCCAATCGATCTCACGAGCAACCAAGGAGTACCGGGGAAAGACCAGGATCGAACGGACGAGAGACTCCGGAACCTTCTTTGGCGGGACCCGTGAGGCGGAGGCCGTGATGCGCAAGCGAGGCAGGCGGGCCGGGGTTCCAAAGCCGCGCCGGAGTATCCCGAACCTGGAGCGGGCGGCGGTCGGCCGACCCATCACCCGGCTCGGGATCTCCCTGTTCCCCGTGTACCTGCACGGAAACGACCTCCGGGAGATCGCGACTGGACCTAACTCGGGCCTGGTGATCGAGGAATTACCTGCTTCAACGGTTCCGTTCCTGGAAGTCACGAACCCTTCGAACCTCCCTGTCCTGATCCCGGAGGGCGAACAACTCGTAGGTGGCCTCCAGGACCGGGTGCTCAACACGAGCGTCCTGGTGGGTCCGTCCACCCACCTGGAAATACCTGTGTCGTGCCTAGAGCAGGGCAGGTGGGGAAACCGTCGTGGATTCGACCGCGGGCGGGCGTTCGCACCCAGGCGGACCCGGCGGGCGAAGAACGCGTCCGTTGCCGATTCCATCCGCCGGGAAGGGTCTCGCCGGAGTGACCAGGCAGCCGTCTGGAGCGCCATCGACCGGGAACTCGCCCATCTGGGGGTCAACTCCCGGACCCGGGCTGCGCGCGACGCCGACGGGTTCGTTCGCCGCAACCGGCAACGCACCGCCGCTATCGAACGCCTGGCGAGGCGGGGGCCACTTCCGGGCCAGTGTGGTGTGGCGGTCACGCACGGTAGGCGCGTGGTGGCGGTCGAGGTATTCGGCAATCGCGGCCTCCTTGTCTCCCATTGGGAAGGGTTGGTCCGCTCCCACCTGATGGAGCGGCCGACCGCCAACGGACATCCGTCCGCAACCTTGGCCCTGCACAGGATCAGGCGCTTCGCCAACGCATCGGCAGCAGGAAACCGCGGAGTCGGCCTCGGCACCGAGTTGCACGTGAACGACCGGAGGACAGTGGGCCAGGCGCTGATTCACAATGGCGCCATCGTTCACGCGTCCGGCTTCATGATCGGCTGAGCACGACGAACTACCAGGGCGGGCGGTGAGTGTACGGCTTACCGCCGGCCCTCAGGCGTCTAGGAGGGTGCTGAGCAATCCACCAGCGGCCTGCCAACCGCCGGCATAATCCCTGGTCGGCGGGCGGCAGGCCCGAGCAATCGTCATTGGTCAGCACCCTCCTAGAAGGAAGGCGGAGAGGTGACCACCAGAAAACGGCAGCCGGCCTGACCGGCCGCCGTCATGGTGTGCGGAGTCGTGGCCGGGTACGTATAGACATCACCGCGGGCCAACTCGACCGGTTCCGAGCCTTCGAGTTCCACCCTCATGCGGCCCTCCAGGACGTAAATCACCTCCTCGCCTTCATGCCCGGCGTTCACGGTGCCGGCACCGGGTTGGAACTCCACCTCGTTCGGCTCCATGAGGTGCGAGCCTCCCCGGGTCAGGAACCGGACCGACGCCCCTTCCACCAGTTGGTAGGTATCTCCCTCGCCGTGACGGACCAGGCTGATGTCCAACCGTCCCTGAGGCTGGAGCAGGTCGTGGGCTGTGGTCTTCAGAGCCTGGGCAACGTTGTGCAGAGCCATGAGGCTGGGCATGGCCTTCCCGTTCTCGAGCTGGCTGAGAAACGGCTGGGATAAACCGCAGCGAGAGGCCAGTTGCTGGAGAGTCAGACGTTGCGCCTTGCGAAGTCTCCGGAGCGCGGCGCCCAGGGTCGCGGCCACCACCTCCCCGTCTACCGCTCGGGTCTCCTTGCCGGCTGCGGCCGCATCACTCATGGCCCGATGCTACCGCGCGAAAAGGCTTGTCTTGAGGCGACAGCAGGCGCTCAACGACCCGGGGTGTTGAGCCCTAGCGCCACAGGGCAAGCCCATGAGCCTGAAGACAGCGGACTCGACCAAGGCTTCACGACCCGCCGGATAGGGCATCGATTCGCCTCACGATATGCATGGCGATCATGGCGTCTGTTCGATCTACATCCAGACTGCGGGATTCCACTTCGGAATAGTCCACACTGAGATCGAGATCGGGGATCGGTGTCTCGTCGATTGCCACTGTTCGAGACAAACCCTCACCTCTGAACTCCCACTTTATAGAGAGAATTATACTGAACCCTGTTTTTCCTGTGCCCGTATAATCAGTCAACCTGTAGTCCTGCCTCACTTCGATCTGCTGATCGTTATCCAGCTCGAATCCTCGTGATATTATGTAACGCTCTTTTGTATTCTCCCAGTTCCTCGGTTCCAGAAGGGCCATAGAACTAGTCTGCTGATGACGATATATAATATAGCCAGTCTGTCCAAAGGTGTGAAATAGGCCGTTCGCCACATTTGAGATCGTAGGTTCCAGTCCATCAAGCAACGGACGAATACATGTATAGAAGACATAATCCAGTATCTCGACATCTAAGTTGTCCGGTGCCGGTCCTCTACGCTTCTCTATAAACTCCGATATCTCCCGCTCCGTGTCTAGTCGCTGAAGTAGCCCACCTAGATCAGCCAAGGGCACCACTTCATAATTGCTCCGCGATTGACGTGTTGTACCTCCGTAGACAACTGCCTTCAAAGAGATCTCTGGAACAAGGTCTGTGATGCGATCTAGGGAACGAGAATAGTCCGACGTTACGGTAGAACCGGACTTGACTTCGATAGCATAAATACCGTCACCGGTTACATAGAAGAGGTCACATTCCAAGCCCTTCGAGTCACGAAAGAAGGAAAGGTTGGAGTCGAGATTCCGATTGAAACGGTACTTAAGTGCCTCGACCACAACCGTATTCTCGAAGAGGGCACCGCGTAGCGGATGAGTAGCTATCTGCTCGGCGTGTTCGATACCGATTAGATAGCTGGCGAGTCCGACATCATAGAAATAGAGTTTCGGTGATTTGATCAACCTCTTACGGATATTGGCCTTAAATGGTCGAAGCTGGAAAGCTATGTAGCTCCTTTCCAGAATAGTCAACCATGCTCGTGCCGTGGTGTGCGACACGCCTGCATCCGAACCCAGCGAACTGAGGTTGAGCAACTGGCCGACCCGTCCGGCGCAGAGCCGGACGAAGAGACGAAAACTCGACAGGTTACGTATCTCGCCTAGCCGGCGAACATCACGCTCGACGTAGGTTTCGAAGTAGTCACGGAGGCTCTGGCGCGGGTCGAGTCCTCGATCATGAATCCGGGGATAGAAGCCTGAGAAGAGGATGTCGTCTACCGCGTTGCTTGCGCCTGTTCTTCTCCGCTCCGATAGGGAGAACGGCAACAGACGCAGCAGCGCTGTTCGACCAGCCAGCGACTGGCTGATGGAGTCGGAGAGTCGGAACTGCTCGCTGCCGGTGAGTACAAACATACCGCTTCGACCGCTCTCGTCAGCTAGGACCTGCAGATACGACAGGAGCTTCGGTACATACTGTATCTCATCGATGACAGCAGCCCCGCTGAACTGCGCGAGAAAGCCCCGAGGGTCGGCCTCGGCGAAGTCCCTCACGTCAGGGGCCTCCAGATTGGCGTATTCCAGATCGGGAAAGGCCGCTCTACACAGTGTTGTCTTGCCGGACTGCCTTGGCCCCGTAACTGTCACGAAGGGGTACTGTCGGAACAGCGTGGTCAGATGACCGGTGATTTCCCTCTCGATCATACGTACAGGCTAACTAGTCTCTGGTACACATTGCAAGTAGTACTTTCAATGTGTACCACCCCGGGCTGCTATCCGAGTCCGATCCGTCCGAGGAGATAGCGGGCACGGGCACGGGCTTCGGACATCACCTCGTCCTGGTCGACCCGGGTACAAAGCCCGTCCTCGACGATCACCTGCCCGCCGACGATGTTCATCGTTACGTCGCTCCCGCGAGCCGCGTAGACCAGGGCGGAAAGCGGATCGTGAATGGGGGTCAGATGTGCGCGGCTCGTGTCGAGGACGATCACGTCCGCAAGGGCACCTGGTACCAGTCGACCGGCTTCCAAGCCAAGCGCGCCCGCCCCACCCGCAGTGGCGACACGCAGTGCCTCCGCGGCGGACGACGCCCCGGGGTCGAGATCCGCAAGCCGGTGCATCAGCACCAGCATCTTCATGTTCTCGAAGAGGTCCTGTCGGTGACCGCACGTCGACCCGTCGGTACCGAGGCCAACCGTCGCCCCCGCGTCCAAGAGTTGCCGCATCGGCATCACCCCGTAGGGCACGTACTGGTTCGACATCGGGCAGTGCACCACCGCCGTTCGGGTCGATCCGATGGCCTCGATCTCCGCTCCGTCCAGCCAGGTGGCATGCGCCAGGACAGCCTCGGGACCCAGCAAACCCTCGTTGTGCAACCAGGTCGCGGGGCGGACCCCGTAGGCCTCCCGGTACACGTCGGGATCGCCCTGCGGAGCGCTCAGGTGGGTATGCCAACCCGTCCCGTACGACCGGGCCAATCGGACCGCGGACACCAGGAGCCTCTGGTCGGTGTAGACCGCATTGATCGGCCCGGGCCATACCGCCACCCGGGAACCCGGAGGCTGCGCCTCAAGGCATGCCTCCGTGATATACAACTCCTCGGTGTCGCTGAGCGGGAATGCCTTCTCCGGCAACCCTTGACGCTCGGCCAGCGGGGTATAGCCGCCGGCCATGCCCCTGGCCACCACCCCCCTCAGCCCTACCTCCTCGATCGCACTCGCCACGGCCAGGGTGGTGTCGTAGTCGGTGCGCCCGTAATGGTGGTCGAGCAGCGCAGTGGTTCCCGCCAGTGCTGCCTCCACCGCGCCCAAGTACACCGCCGCCCTGGTCTCCTCCGGCGTGATCTCCGCGGCGTAAGGCCACATGAACCGGCTCAGCCACTCCCAACCCGGCAGACCCTCTCCGAGAGTGCGTCCGAGCGACTGGAAGAGATGGTTGTGACAGTCGACGAGCCCCGGCATCACCAACCGGCCGCGGCACGAGATCACCCGGTCGGCGCGGTACACGGACACCACGTCCTGGGGACCGACGGCGACGATCCGCTCCCCCACGATCGCCACGGACCCACACTCGATGACAGGACGGGAGGGATCAAGGGTGACGAGAGTGCCCGCCTCCAGCAGCAGATCGCAGTGCTCGGGCACATTGGCACTCGACGCGTTTTCCATAGAAGCGACGTTAGTTACCGACCGGGTGAGGGAAGGGCTCGCGCCACCGATCTACCGCCCGACTCCCTAACCGGACGCCACCGGTGGAGTCAGGCTCAGAACTTGACGACCGCGATTTTGAGAGCACCGACAGCTACAGCCGTCCCGACTATCCAACGTGTCTGCTCGGCGAACCGATTCTCCATCTCGGCGCGCCCAGGCCAGTCCCGATTGGCGCGCGGGCTGTAGGCGGGCAGTTCTGTGGAGGAGTCACCGAATGACGCCAAACCCTCTGCTCAGTGCAGGAAACGGGAAGAACGAGGCCCCGTTCTTGTTATACTGACACAAGCACGGAGGAGCACCCACACATGTCAATCCAATCCAGTGACGAAGGCTCCGCGCCCCGAGGCACGTGAGCCGAACCGGTACCGGCAGTTGAAGTCCGTCGGCGCGAAGGTTGCCAAGGCTCCGCAAGGCGCAGCATCCGTCGTGCGTGTAACCAGCCGCGTGGCCTATGGCTATACCAACGGGACGGTGCGTGAACTCAGGAAGGCCGACCTGCGCTTTCACACCAATGCCCTTGACCTGGCACAAGCGATTACGGCCTCCACTCAGGCGACGATCAGTGACCTCGCCGGAAACGCAGCAACCCAAATCGGCAACGCCGGCAACCTCGCCGGAAACGCGGCAGCCCAAATCGGAGACGTCACAGGTACAGCAACCACAGTGCTCCTCGAACAGGGCCGGACCTTCCGGGAGAAGTGCAGGGAACCCTTCAAGCCACTGGATCCGGGTGCGAAGAGAATCGGAGACAAGGCAGAGGCGTGGGCACTAGCAGCCGCGGCAGCGGCCAGCGGCGCTCTCCTGAACTTACAGAACGCGGTTCCATCGTTCAACGACCTCTCTCCCACGCTCAAGGCGAAGTTCGTGATGGCGGGTATGCACGGTGCCTGGAGACCTGTCGACGTTGCGGCAGCCTTCTACGAGTCGAGCGGCCCGTTCCCGGTGAGGTATCTCGGGCAGGACTCGGTGCTCGCCTTCCTCGACGGGAAGCATGCCAGTCACATCGAAGCCGTCGTCAACGCTCCCGGAAGGATGATGGACGCTGCCAACATCGTCTGGGAGAGGGCCCGTGACAATCTGGCTCGAGGGGCAGCCGACATGACCCCACTCGAACTGGCGAAGGCCAACGCCCTCAACGCGCTGGATGCCACCGGGATCGTGGCGACCGAGGCACTGCAGACGGCTGCTGTCGCCGGGTGCATCGGCATGGCGCTCGAGGGCGTGGTCAGCGTGAGCGAGAACCTCATCTACGTCTACAAGGACGAGATGACGCTCCAAGAGGCGCGCAGGAAAGTCTTGAGGGACATGCTGAAGAAGGGCAAGGCGGCAGCGATCGGTGGGGCGGGCATGACGGTGGTGGTTGCCTTGGGTGCGGGACCCGCTCTAGCAACAGCTGCCCCCGTCCTTGTATCGGTCGGCGGAATCCTCTACATCGTGAGCGCTTACAGCCGTGTCAAGACGGCCTTGGACTCGGCCGAGCAGCGACCGGATCGGCTCACTCTGGAGCCTCCCTTCCCGGCTTTGGGAACCGCCTGATCCCCATACCGGTTATCGTTCAATACTCAGGCAACGACCCGTATCTATGGGAAGGTTTCGATGCCGGTTGCGCACATCCACTTCATGTACGACCTGGTAAAGGGCGACCTTCAGGAGGCTAAGCGCAAGCTCGCCGACGAGGTCGCGGAGAGCATCGCCCGCAACGTGGTTCACCATCACCAGGGATCGCCCAAAGACCTCGTCACCGTCGTGTTCCACGACATCGGCGCCGACGACTGGGCCACCGGCGGTAAGCTCTTCAGCGACCGGACCGATTGACCCGAGCGCCCGCCGGAAGACTGAGCGACCGACACTCTCGGAATTGTCAATGGGCAGAAAAGGAGGGACGCGTGGTCGGGATCGATGACTTCGGTGTCGTGACCATGCTGAGGAGAGGAGCCCATGACAACCGCTGACCAGTACAGCGTCACCGAGGACGAGATCCGGTTCGATAGAACCGCCGAGGAGCGCCTCTATCAGCGATTGTTCGACTTCTGGCACCCCGTGGCCTACTCCTCCAAACTGGGCGACGACAAGCCGCTGGCGGCGACGCTGCTCGATGAGGCCATCGTGCTTGTCCGCCTCGCTGGCAAGGTGCGCGCGTTCCGCGACCTGTGCGTTCATCGGGGTACGGCTCTGTCACTGGGCTGGGTGGAGAACGACTCGCTCCGCTGCGCCTACCACGGCTGGAAGTACGGGCCCGACGGCATGTGTACCGAGATCCCCTCGCGGTTCGGTACCCGGATCCCGAAGCGTGCTCGCCTCACCCGCTACGCCGCGGCGGAGGCGGCCGGCCTGATATGGGTTTGCATGTCAGGGAATCCACGCTACCCGCTACCCGAGTTTCCATATCGCGACGATCCGGGGGTCAGGATCATCGAAGTGCCCTCGTACAACTGGAACTGCTCGATGCCCAGGAGAATCGAGAACTACGTCGACTTTGCCCACTTCGCCTGGGTACACGACGGGGTACTGGGAGACCGGAACCAGCCGGAGGTACCGGACCACGGTATAGCCCGGGTCGGTCACGAACTACGCTTCGAGCATCCGCACATGGCCGAGCCGCCCGACTCCGGCAAGAACAAGAACCTCGACTCGGATGGCGGACCGGTGGAAGTCCAGATCGACTACCGCCTGTTCATGCCCAACACGATCCTGCTCGACCAGTGGATTCCGGCCCTCGATCAGAGGTACCTGCTGTTCTTCTCGGTGCGCCCGACCAGCCGCAAGACATCCAGGTGCTTCACCTTCATGGGCCGCGACTACTCGATGGACGATGACACGGACCAGGAGATGCTGGACTTCAACGCGCTCGTAATCGGCCAGGACCTTCCCATCGTTCAGTCCCAGCGCCCGGAGGAACTACCGATGGATCTGTCGGCCGAGGTACAGATCAAGGGATCGGATCGTGTCGCCGTTGAATACCGGCGCTGGCTCAAGCAGATCGCCGACGGCACGGATGCGGCTTGATGTGCCCGAAACCTGGTGGCCGTGACATCGCAGAATCCGCCCATGGACCCGCATAGCGAACTGATCAGACCGCCTTGCCGACCACCCCGGAAAGATCGCAACCATGGAGTTCCCGCAGCAGTTCGAGGAAAGCTAGCACCGGCGGGCTGTAGTGCTGGGCGCGACGCACCAAGACGTGGGTCTGTAGGTATACGCGGTGCTTCTCGGCCATATCGATCGGGGTGAGCCTTCCCATCTCGACCTCGCCTCGGATGGCGCTGAGTGGCAGGAAAGAGATGCCGAGTCCTAACGCCACCATACGCTTGGTGGCTTCGATGCTGTCAAGGGTCGTCTCGATCTTCGGGACGATTCCAGCCTCGCGACATGCCTGGTTGATGAGCAGGAAGTACGTGGAACTGGGGTCGTACAGGATGAGGGGCTGGCGTGCCACCTCCGAGATCCGCGCATACCTCGTCTCCGCGAAGGGGTGGTCGGGGTAGGTCACCAGCACGATCTCCTCGTCGTACAGGTAGATGGAGTGCACATCCGAGTGAACCAGACCCCTCGACAGGCCGACATCGACCACGCCGTCGACGATCATGGCGAGAACATCGGTGGACCGGCCCGTCCGTATCCGCGCCGAGACCTGAGGGTGGCGGCGCTGGAAGCGGTCGAGGGTCGGGGGAAGCATGTAAGTGCCGATCGTGCGCGCCGAGCCGATCGTGATGGTGCCATGCTGCGCGTCAAGAGTTTGGCGAACGGCCTCCTGTCCCTTGTCGAGAAACTCGAGGGCCCGCTCCGCGAACGGGAGGAACGCCTCCCCCGCCTCGGTCAAGCGGACGCCTCGCCCCATGCGGTGGAAGAGAGGGGTACGGAGTTCGCGCTCCAGCGACCTGATCCGGGCACTGAGCGACGGCTGGCTCACGAACGAAGCGCGAGCCGCTCCCCGGAAGCTACCGATCCTGGCCGCCGCCAGGAATGACTCGAGTTGCCTGAGTTCCAACCATTCCCCATTTCCGATAGGTTGATCCTATCAGTTCGATCAGAAGAAAAGGGACAGTTTATCGCCCGATAATGTCGCATTGCCCCGTAACTTCGGTCATGCTTCTCCGAACGGCCCCCGCATAGGAAGGCGCGGGCAGACACACGAAGTCGGAATCGGTACCCGGAAGGGGTTAGCAAGTTATGTCGATGAACGGCCAGAGCAGGTTCGGGAGAGCTGCGACTCTCCAAGCCCGTTGGGACCGGGAGGCGAGGTGGATGGGGATCGAGCGCCCCTATACCCCCCACGACGTACTCCGGCTGAGAGGCAGCCTGAGGATCGAGCACAGCCTTGCCCGGGCCGGCGCCGAGCGCCTCTGGCACCTGCTGCAGACCGAGCCCATGGTCCGAACCTTCGGCGCCCTGACCGGAGCGCAGGCGGTCCAGATGGTTCGGGCCGGACTCAAGGCCATCTATCTGAGCGGCTGGCAGGTCGCAGCCGACGCAAATCTGTCGGGGCAGACCTACCCGGACCAGAGCCTCTACCCCTCCAACAGCGTGCCGAGCGCTATCAAGCGCATCAACAACGCCCTCACCCGCGCCGACCAGATCTCGTCCATCAACGGCGAGACCGGCACCGACTGGTTCGCTCCGATCGTGGCCGACGCCGAAGCCGGATTCGGCGGCCCCGTCCACGGCTTCGAGCTCATGAAGGCGATGATCGAGTCTGGCGCGGCCGGCGTCCACTTCGAGGATCAGCTCTCCTCCGAGAAGAAGTGCGGGCACATGGGCGGGAAGGTTCTCGTCCCGACCTCGCAGTTCATCCGTACGCTGACCGCCGCCCGGCTGGCCGCCGATGTGATGGACGTTCCTACCGTCATCATGGCGAGGACGGACGCCCGCGATGCGAGGCTGTTGATGAGCGACGCCGATGAGAGCGATAGCCGGTTCCTGACCGGGGAGCGAACTTCGGAGGGTTACCACGGAGTTCGGGGCGGGATGGGGGCCGCCACGGCCAGGGCGCTGGCGTACGCTCCCTACGCCGACCTGCTGTGGTTCGAGACCTCCGAGCCGGATATCGAGGAAGCCACGGCTTTTGCGGAGGCGATCCATGCACGCTTCCCCGGCAAGCTACTGGCCTACAACTGTTCCCCGTCCTTCAACTGGCGACACCACCTGAGCGACCGCCAGATTGCCCGCTTCCAGGATCGGATCGCGGAGGTGGGCTACAAATTCCAGTTCATCACCCTGGCCGGATGGCATCTGCTCAACTACCACACCTTTGACCTGGCACGGTCCTACGACACCCACGGCATGGCCGCCTACAGCCGGCTCCAGGAGACCGAGATCGCCTCCGAGTCGCTGGGGTACACCGCGACCAAGCACCAGGCCGAGGTAGGCGCCGGCTACTTCGACGAAGTGATGCAGATCACGACGGGTGGCCGCTCCTCCACACTGGCGCTGGTCGGATCGACCGAATCCAAGCAGTTCGACTGACTGCACCCGGCCTTGATCCTCCTAGGAGGGTGCTGACCAATGACGATTGCTGGGGCCTGCCGTCCGCCGACCAGGGATTATGCCGGCGGTTGGCATGCCGCTGGTGGATTGCTCAGTACCCTCCTAGTGTGTGGACGTACAGTGGCCGTACACGTCGGGAGGTCGGTCATGACCACACGTACCGAACGGCGGCGTAGCCGGCGGCTCGAGGTCCGTACAACGCCTGAGGAACGGGCGCTAATCGATCTTGCCGTTACCGTATCCGGTACAGACCCCACCAGTTTCGTCGTGAAGAACCTGACAGTGGCCGCGCGGCGGGTGCAGGCCGACAGGTCCGAGTTCAAGTTGGGACCGGACGCGCAGCGGGTCTGGGAGGTGATCAACCAGCGACCGGTCCGAAACCTTCCTGAACTGAGGGAGTTCATGCAGCGGCCATCGCCCTTCGTCAAGAGGTGACGGGGCAGTATCTCCCTCCACGACTGCTCGAACCGAACCACGAAATCGACCAGTTCGTGTGCCGATCCGACGAATAGACCCCGTGGTTGCGCCACCACGCCCGCCAAGCCGGAACTGTGGGGACCGCCAAGGTCCTGGTTGTCACTCGACCACACAACGTGGAGGTCGTTGCGTACCACGCGTGGTGCATGGGGAGCATCACGCTCGCCGACGCGCCAACCCTGCTACGCACAGGAGCAGGTCGATATCCGCAGCCCGTAGCGCTTCTGACCCGCCTCGGAGTTTCGATGCATAACGAGGTTGAGGGGCTCGGCACAGGGCTGCTACAGGATGTGATCGGCCGGAATGCTCAACTCGGAGCCGAGATCGGGTGCCGACGACTGCTCGTACATGCCGAGACCGCCAAGGCCCGGAATTCTACCTCCATCTCGTTCCCGCCTTCGACCAATCCCCCACCGATCCCCTCCATCTTGTCCTACTGATGAAGGACATACTCAAGACACTCCGTACGTGAGTTGCTTCCCGAGGTGCGTGCGAGGATGGGTAGGCAACGGTGGCTACGGGCGGAGGACTGGCTAGCCTGGATCCACCGGTCAGAGTGTTGGGGTTGGGTGTGGATAGACGCGGAACGTGCCTCTGATCTGGGCTAATAACTGTTAGCGATAGCAGTTTTGGGCCAGAGTTGGGAGGCACTTCCTGTGAGTGGAGTTGTTCAGTTGGCGTTCCGGGCGGACACCGGGGAGGTGGTCGGTGCCCGGCTGCGGGAAGGGGCATCACAGCGGGGGTGTGGTGCATTTCGCTAAGGAAACCATACGGCGTGCTCGGCGGGCCGGAGCCGCAGGCCCGATCAACGTGCGCGCCGATTCTGGGTTCTGGTCCTACACCATGCTGGGGGGGCTTGGACCAACTGAGAGTGGGCTGGTCGATCACCGCCAAGCTGAACGCCAACGTCAAAGCGGTGATCGCCGCGATCGACAAAGAAGCCTGGACGGCTATCGACTACCCCGAAGGCGGCGAAGCACAAGTCGCGGAAACCGTACTGGAGATGACCAACCCAAAAGAAACGGTCACAGCGGCGCACGGTTCGCCTCGTAGTGCGCCGCACCCGCCTCGTCGGATCCCAAGCAGAACTCTGGCCCAATTGGCGGCACCACGCGTTCGTCACCAACCTCGACGCGTCAGCAACCGACACCGACCGACACCACCAACCCCACACCCGAGGAAACGACCCCCACACCCACACCGGAGAAGACGACACCGACACCAGCCGTCGGCTGGTCGAAGCTGACCGGTACCACCGCAGCCACGCGGTGTGCGAACTCGCCATCCGCGACCTCAAAGGCTCAGGAGGTCTAGCCCATCTACCATCCGGTATCTTCAACGCGAACGCCGCCTGGCTCCTCTGCGCCGCGCTAGCATCGCCCGTATCGTGCAGCCCGACCAAACGCTACTGAGCCCCCTGGATGAGCAGTTTCTGCGCCGGGCGATCGCGTTGTCCGCCAGCGCGGCGGCCAAGGGCAATATGGCCTTCGGCGCGCTGCTCGCCGATCCCGACGGCAACGTGCTCCTCGAAGCCGAGAACACGACCTTCACCGAGAAGAACGCCCTCCGACACGCCGAGACGAACCTCGTCGAAGAGGCCCTAGCCAGCCTCACTCCCGAACAGATCGCAGGAGCCACCCTCTACACCAGCTGCGAGCCCTGCGCCATGTGCAGCGGATCCATGTACTGGGGCGGGATCAACCGCATGCTCTACGCGATGTCCGAACACGACCTGCTGGACATCACCGGGACCAACGAGCACTGCCCCACCATGAGAGGCGTGGGATGCCGGAACATACTCGAGACCGGTCAGCGTCACATCGAGGTGAGCGGACCTCATCTGGTCGAGGAGGCCAGCGCCGTGCAACACAGCTACTTCGGGACCACGCCCGGGGACCGCCCGTAGAGAGGGGCTCCTGCCAGGCCCCCGCAGCTAGCATCCGTGCGATGCCCGAACTCAGCGCACAGGACGAACGCCTTCTTCGACGAGCCATCAAGGTGTCGGCTAGGTCGGTGGCCAACGGGAACCTGCCCTTCGGCGCCTTGCTTGCCGACCCGGACGGCAACGTTCTTCTGGAAGCGGAGAACTCCGACATCACCGGGAAAAGCCCCCTGAACCATGCCGAGACCAACCTGATGAGGCTGGCGGTCGAGAACCTCACACCTGAACAGATCGCCACCGCCACCCTGTACACAAGTTGCGAGCCCTGCGCCATGTGCAGCGGATCCATGTATTGGGGTGGACTCAACCGGTTGGTCTACGGGATGAGCGAACACCACCTCATCGATTACACAGGCGCCAACCCGCTCAACCCGACGATGCGAGGGGTGGGTTGCCGCGAGGTCCTCAACAGCGGCCAGCGCCGCATCGAGGTGAGCGGACCCCACCTCATCGAAGAGGCCTCCGTGATCCAACGGGACTTCTGGAAGAACTGATCTGTCGCGGTCGGATGCGGAACCACACGAATCGTCCCGGCCCTACCTGAGCAACCTACGACCAGAGTCCACGGGCGGCCGAGGCGATGGTGGCAACCACGATGCCGTTTTTTCCATTCGAGGCCATTCCTTTGTATTGGAATGGAAGAGGTCAGGGTCCCTTGGCCCGGTCGCTAGCGCCATCCGCCAGTTGAGGATGGCCCAAGGCAGTTTTCCGCACCGAGTGATCCCGCTCCTAGCCGTCCCTTATGTGGGAAAGGCCGCGCAAGAGCGCTGCGCGCAGGCAGAAGTTCCGTGGCTTGACCTCTCGGGCAATGCCAGGATCATCGTTCCTGGCATCTTCTATCAAGACCTGGGGAATCCCAACCGGTTCCGCAGGCCCGGACGGCCTGAGAGCGCTTTCGGACCAAAGGGTTCTCGCATAGCAAGGCTGTTGCCCATAGAACCCTCCAAAGCCATGACACAGCGCGCCATAGCCTCGGGCACCGGAGTAGACGAGGGACATACGAGCCGGATCGTAGGCAAGCTCTTGCAAGCTGATCTGGTAGAGCGAGGAGAAGACGGCGTCCGCGTCCCAAACCCTGGGACGCTGCTTGACGCTTGGCGGGAAGCGTACGGATTTGACAGGCACCATGTGATCCGCGGCCACATCTCATCTGGAAGAGGTGATCCTCTGACCCGTCTTATCGCCGAAACCTTGTCCAAGGCCAACATACCCTACGCAGCGACGGCGCTCTCCGCAGCGTGGTTGTGGACGCGATACGCAGGATTCCGTCTCTCAACCGTGTACCTCCCAACTCCCCCTTCGAAAAGCATCCAGAAGGGCTTAGGGTTTCGAGAAGAACCTAGAGGAGCAAACACCTGGCTGGTCGTACCCAACGACGAAGGTGTCTTCGTCGGAGCAGAGTCAGTCGAAGGCATACGTTGCGTCCACCCGGTACAGGCCTATCTCAACTTGAAGGACCATCCCGAAAGGTCGACGGAAGCCGCTGCAGAACTCCGGAGCCAGATCCTCTTGAGAGGCGACGATGATCTCCAAGCCATCGACCGGTGAGGGTACGGCTACGAGCAGTTGGGCTTCGTCCGCCGCACATGCCTCTACATTGCAACGAAGCTCGGTGATCTGCTTGGCGAAATCGTTGTCGTCGGCGGTCTGGTCCCAACCTCCTCATTGATCAGGAAAACCTGCCGCCAGGTTCGGAACCTCACTTGGGCACGATGGACCTGGACTTGGGGCTGGCAATAGCCATGCTGAATCGCGAGCGCTACCGGGAACTGGGCAGCAGTGGAGTTGCCCCGCTTTTGTGGACAGTTCGCGATTTTGTTATCCACAGGTGGTTTTGGTTATCAACAGGGTGGTTGGGTGCTCCTTTCGTAGTCTACGGGTGAGTGGTATCCGATGGCGGAGTGCCG
>MKWU01003787.1_pt1 | contig 19138 bp, 18 predicted proteins | sample 809101 | NCBI WGS metagenome assembly MKWU01 (sample SAMN05860141, study PRJNA318959) | sponge metagenome | host: Aplysina aerophoba | place: Slovenia: Piran, Adriatic Sea, Gulf of Piran | collected 2013-05-07
ATATTGCCACCGGCGCGCGCGATGATGCCGGTGAGCTGATGCAATACACCAAGCTCGTTCCTGACCTCGGCGACCAAGCCTCTCGTCGTATTCTCTTCGTGGGCTTCCTGGTCCATTGAGCTGCACCCAAGCGCAGGCAGCGCGCTACAACGAACGCCGCCGAAGTACCTCCAGTATAGCCAGCGGCTTGGAACGGACCTCGCGCAAGGCGTCCGGTATAATGCCCTTCGCTACCATTCCGCCTTTTCGGGAGGAACCTCGCAATGACTCCAATCTATTCCCGCCGCCGCATGATGACCATGCTGGGAGCCGCTGCTCTCGGCTCGTCCGTTCACTTGTCGGGCGCGTCTCGAAAAACCATGAGGGGCGCCTTTATCATCATGGCCACCCCTTATACCGAGGCGAAGAAAGTCGATTACGAGGATTTGGCCAGCGAGGCCGTCTTCCTCCATCGCTGCGGAGCACAAGGCATGGTGTGGCCTCAATTCGCCAGCGAGTATCCGTACCTGAAAAAAGAGGAGCGCTTCGAGGGGATGGAAACCCTCGCCAAGACCGCCAAGGGCAAGAAACCGGCGATGGTCTTCGGCGTTCAGGCCCCAAACATCGACGAGATGCTCGAATTCGCCCGACACGCCGAGAAGCTCGAGCCCGACGCTCTGATCGCCATGCCACCGAAAGAAGCGAAGTCGCTCGACGACTACCGAGCCTACTACGGCGCGCTGTGCAAGCTCGCGAAACGACCGGTCTTCATCCAGACCACCGGCGGCGCGGCCGACGTCGTGCCGACCGTGGAGTTCATCGTCGAGATGGGGAAGAAGCACCCCAACTTCGGCTACATCAAGGAAGAGTTCCAACCGGTCATTCCCCGCCTCGTCGAGTTGTCGAAGCATCGTCCGCACGCAATCAAGAGCGTCTTCAGTGGGTCCGCCGGCCGCGGCTGGCCGTACGAGATGCGGTACGACCTCGACGGCACGATGCCAGGCGCGGTGTATGCCGACATCTACGCGCAACTTTGGGAACTGCACTTGAAAGGGGAGCGGGATGAGATCCGTGATCTCTTCAGCAAGTTGATGCTGATGATCAATCTGAATTCTCAAATTCGTGGTGTCCGCAACTACATCATGAAGCGCCGCGGAATCTTCAAAACCACCAAGTCCCGGCGTGGAGAATACAGTTGGTCCGAGGAAGAGGTGACCGAGATCGAGCACAACTTGGCCGCCCTCGCGCCGCACTTTCGCGTCGAACTGCCGACCTGAGTCATGATCCGTTCCGGTAAACATTACCTGCCGCCGCTGTTGCGAGCTCTCCGTTTGCGCTACGTTCGGTTGCCGCAGCCCGCCTGACTGCGCCCCTTCTCATGAGCACTCGTATCTATCAGGTTGACGCCTTCACAGCACGGCCCTTCGCCGGCAATCCAGCCGCGATCTGCCTGCTGTCCGAACCACGCGCCCCTCAATGGATGCAGAACGTCGCCCGCGAGATGGGCCTTTCGGAAACCGCCTTTCTGACGACGCAAGAAAACGGGTTCGGCCTGCGCTGGTTCACGCCCACGGTGGAAGTCGAACTCTGCGGTCACGCAACTCTTGCGAGCGCCCACGTTCTTTGGTGTCACGAGGGCTACAGCGGCGATGAGGAGCTTCACTTCCACACTCGCAGCGGCCTGCTGACAGCCCGCAAGGAGGATGACTGGATCGAGTTGAACTTCCCTGCTACGCCTGAAAAAAAAGTTCTCCCGCCGCCCGAGTTGCTTCATGGCCTGGGCTCCGACAACGACTACGTCTACGTTGGCAAAAACCAGTTCGACTTCGTTGTGGAAGTCTCAAGAGAGCAGACGGTTCGCAAGCTGCGTCCGAATCTGCGTGAACTGAAGGAAGTCGATGCACGATGCATCGTGGTGACAAGCCGCTCGGCTGCTCCGTACGATTTCGTCTCGCGCTGCTTTGCACCCGCCACCGGCATCGACGAAGATCCGGTCACGGGATCTTCACACTGCTGCTTGGGGCCTTATTGGAAAGAACGCCTCGAAAAGGATTCGTTCCTCGCATATCAAGCGTCCGCTCGGGGAGGCGAACTGCGTGTCCGCGTCGCCGGCGATCGTGTCTATCTGAGCGGTCAGGCTGTCACGGTAACGTGCGGCGAAATGGAAGTTTGAATGGATCGGAAGGCATCAGGACCGAGAGGCAGGCTGAACGCACCCAAACCCCCTTCCTGCACGTAATAGAAACAGACGCCAAACCAAGTGCCTGTTTTCCTTCTATTCCTGGTCTTTGGCCTCGATGCTTCGGCGCAAGCCGCCGACATCGACTTGCTCGATCTGATCCCCCCAGACAGCCGTATCGTCACGATCGAAAGGCCACGGCAGTTTCGGGGCACACCTCTGGCGAGCCATTGGCCGGACCACCCTTTCGGCGACGAATATCCGATTGAGTCGGTCGATCAGGCCGTCTCGGCCTTCGGCATCGCCGAGGAGGAGGAGGAAGGCTTTCTCCTTTATCTGTTGCATGTGGACCCGATCGTGCTGCGCGGCCAGGCTCCTGCCGCTGACCGAATCGAGCGCGTCCGTGAAGTAGAAATTCTCCATTTCCGCGAACAGGACGGTCGTAAGACGGCCATCTTGGGAGGATCGGTGTTGATTTGGGGGGATGCTGATCCGGTCACTGACGTGCTGGAACTGTTTCAAACCAATAAAGTCGCGCCTCTACCGAGGCGAGTGCGGACGACGCTCGCGGCCCTGCGCGAACGCACGCTCACGGCGACCTGGGTGATGCCGCCGAAATATCCCTATCCTGCGGACGGACCCAGCGCCATTGGCGATCGAATCGAGTTGCTGGTCGATCAGGCCTATTCCACGCTTCGTTGGGTCGACGGTTGGATCGAGTCACACGAGGAGTTCGTCGCAGACTCCGCGGAGAATGTCTCCCTTCTCGCCGGCCTGATTCGCAAGGTTGTCCAACAGGGCGCGCTCGTGGACGACGAAACGCAGTTCAGCGAGCTTCTCCGCCGCTATCATCGCAACTTCGGAGAATCCGCCCGCATCATCGAGACAGGCGACGCAGTCCGGTTATCCGTCCGGCTCTCCCCGGCGGAGGTTGAAAAGTTGCGGCAAGAGACGGACAATGAGTCGCCGGAAACCGTCAACCCGGAGGCTCCCGATGATCCACCGCTTCAGCCCTCTCCATAGGACTCTCGTCCTGCTGGCCACCGCCTGCGCCGCGCTTATTCCTGCGGCTGGCCAAAGCATCAATGTTGCCAAGCTTCACGAAGAAGCCATCGTCGTCGATGGTCATGTCCACATCATCACGCCGGTCTTCCATCAAGGCATCGATCCCTGGCAAGTGCAGGAGACAGGTCTGTGGGACTATGCCCGAGCCAAGCAAGGCGGACTCGACGTGGTAATCCACACGGTCTACATCGAAGACCCCTACAACCACTACAACTACGCCGTCAAACAAGCAGTGAGGCTCATCGAGACGTTCTATCAGGTTCTCGATGCGAACTCCGACAAGATGGAGCTTGCCCTGACGTCAGCCGATGTGCGCCGCATTGTCTCGCAAGGCAAGATGGCCGCTATCCTCGCCCTGGAGGGTGGCTTTGACACCGAAGGCGACCTCCAAGTGCTGCGGCTCTTCCATCGGCTCGGCGTCCGGATGATCCAACCGATCAGCCACAACACGACGAACGCTTTCCTCGACGCCGGACTCGGTGAAAAGAAATGGGGTGGTCTCACCGAGCACGGTCGCAAGGTCATCACCGAGATGAACCGCCTCGGCATCATGATCGACATCTCGCATGCCACCGACGAGGGCAAGCTCCAGATCATCGAGACGAGCAAAGCACCGGTCGTCGGGAGTCACCATGGCCTGAGGCATTTCGTCGACTACCCACGCAACCTTTCTGACGAAGTTCTGCGCGCCATGGCCGCCAGTGGGGGATTGATGGGCATGCATTCGAGTTCGAGCTTCCTCAGCCAAGCCGTCGTTGACTGGCGGCAGAGGAGGCAGCCCGCCACAGCAGGGGCCGCTCGACACGAAATCCCAGGGTACGAGTTCTCCCGGCCCCCCCATGGGGACTTCGGCAAGTACATCCGGTCGCTCGACGCCGAAATGCATGACCGTTGGGTGCGTGAGCGGACGAACCGTGGCGGGACCGGATACGGCACTCCTTGGCGTGTGCGGCACAAACGCGCCGTCGATGCCGGCGCGCCGCTTCCCACCGTCAGTGACTGGGCGGACCAGCTTGACTATGCTGTCGAAATGGTCGGCGACGATCACGTCGGCCTCGGCCTCGATCTGATGAGCGGACCCAATCTGCTCGACTTGGATGCCACCGGCTACCCCCGTCTCACGGAAGCCCTCGTCAAGAAGGGCTACAGCGAGCAGCGAATCAAGAGGATCCTCGGCGAAAACTGGCTCCGGCTCCTCGATGCCGCCAAGGCGCCCTGAGGAATGCGGACCGCTCTGCGGCCTTGCTCCTCTGCGTTGTGCTCGGCTCGGTGGCGCCGCACACGCAGCCTCAACTCATCTGTGCTGACGAGGCCGCGTGGAGGAGAAACTCTTGCTCCTCTGCAAGTCTGATCACCTTCGGTGTCTCGGGAAGGCACTGTGACACGACGACCGGGCGGGTTTTCTCGGAGCCGTCAGAGTGCTATCCTTCGCTACCGTACAAAAAAGCGTCTTGGGAGATCGATCATGAAAAAGATTCTGGCTCTGCTGCTCTTCATCGCGGCCGCCGCTTCCGCCGCCGACAAGAAGATCCTCCTTCGGGGCAGCGAGACCTCGTTCACGGCCAACGATCATGCCGTCGCCCGCTACAAGAAAGCCGCCGGCGACCGTGCCGATATCATCGTCGCCCGCTCGCAGGAAGAGTTCGACCGGCACGTCGTCGATGCCCACGGAGTGCTGGGCGGCATCAACAAGGAGCAGTTCGCCAAGGCGAAGAATCTCGAATGGGTACAAAGTCCAAGCGCCGGAGTCGAGGCCTACACTTTCTGGCCGGAGTTCGTAGAAAGCGATGTCATGTTGACGAACTGCAAAGTCGTGCAAGGACCGTCAGTCGCCGATCATGCACTGGCGCTCTTCCTGGCGCTGGCGCGCGGACTGCAAACCTACATCCCCGACATGCAGACGCAGACCTGGAAGTCCCGCGCCGAGGCGCCTGGAACCATCCGTGAGCTACAGGGCATGACGGCTGTGGTGGTGGGCATCGGAGGCATCGGTACCCAGATCGCCCAGCGCCTGCACGGTTTCGGAATCTCAGTCATCGGCGTTGACCCGCGAGACATTCCGGTATCGAACTTCGTGCCGATCGTCGTCAAGCCTGACGCCGTCGATAGTGTGCTCCCGAAAGCCGATGCCGTTTTTATCGCTGCTCCGTTGACACTCGAGAGCGAGAACATGATCGGCGCGCGTCAGTTCGATCTCATGAAAGACGACGCCTATTTCATCGTGATATCGCGCGGGGGCCTCTATGACCGCGAGGCGCTTGTGAAGAGCCTTGACAGCGGCAAGCTCCGCGGTGTCGGCCTCGACGTAACCCGTCCCGAGCCGCTGCCCGAAGACCACTCCCTTTGGCGATTCAAGAACGTTATCATCACCCCCCACATGGCGTCGCTGTCGGATGCTGCGAACGGACGCCGCCTCGATGTGATGGTCGATAATGTCGGGCGCTTCGCCCACGGCCGCCCGCTCGTGAACCTGGTCGATAAAGCCGCCGGCTACTGAAGCCGGGCTCTTTGAAGCCGTCGATCCATTACGGACACTCCCGGGGCGAGTTAGCGCTGCGCATCTCTGCGGAGAGCGGCTGAACCAATGTCCGACCGGGCGCAAGACCAGGGAAAGGGGTTTGTCGTACCCTGAGGGGGAGCCGCATGTCGTCGAATCCTCCGCCGCTGTTTCCGCCACGGGTTATCCGTTACCCGCCACAGGTCTACGAGACGAGCACGAACGGGGGATACGTCCCCGATCAGCCGCGGCTCCGGCCTCGTCAGCGAAAGATCTGGCTCCACCTGCTGTTGTTTCTGCTGACGGTGGCCTCGACGACGCTGGTGCAAGGACCTGTCTATTCCGTTTGCGTGCTGAGCATCCTGACGGCGCACGAATTCGGTCATTACTTCGCTGCCCGGCACTATCGAGTGCCGGCGACACTGCCTTACTTCATTCCCTTCCCGTCGTTTCTGGGCACTCTCGGGGCTGTCATTCGGATGTCGCCTTACATTCCGAACCGCCGCGCTTTGTTCGACATCGCGGCGGCCGGCCCGGTGGCGGGGTTGGTTGTGGCTTTCCCATTGAGTTTTCTCGGCATCTATCTTTCCGAACAGGTGCCGATGCCGGAGCAAGGGGCTAACTGGATCAACTTGGGCGACCCATTGATATTTCGCGCCATGCAATGGGTGATTTTCGGACATCAGCCCGACGAGGTCGCACTTCTCTTGCATCCGGTTGCGTTCGCCGGTTGGGTCGGACTTTTTGTCACGGCGCTGAACCTCCTGCCGATCAGTCAGCTCGACGGAGGGCACATCAACTACGCGCTGTTCGGCCGTCGGAGCCGGATGGTGGCGATCGTCGCCTTTTTACTGCTGGCGATTGTCACGGCGATTCAGGGATTTCAGTATCTGATCATGCTGATCCTGCTTCTGTTCATGGGGATCGGCCACCCCCCGACTGTGAACGATGCTGTTGACCTCGGACGAGGGCGGCGGCGTATCGGGTTCTGGCTCTGGGTGATCTTCATTTTGTGCTTCACCCCGGCGCCGTTCCGCATGTAAGGCAGTCGTATAATGTCGCTATGAGAAAATCGATCCGATGGTTCACTCTGGCCTGCTTGTTCGTACTTTCCTTGTCCGCCGCCAACAGTGTTCACGATTTCACTCTCGACTCGATAGACGGCGAGGCCAGTTCGCTCGGCGACTACAAGGGCAAAGTGCTCCTGATAGTGAACGTGGCAAGCCGCTGTGGCTTCACGCCTCAATACAAAGGGCTGGAAGCGATCTACCGAAAGTACAAGGACCAAGGCCTGGTGGTCATGGGTTTCCCGGCCAACAACTTCGGTGGGCAGGAGCCCGGCACAAACAATGAGATCAAGGCCTTCTGCTCCCGCAACTTCGACGTGAGCTTCCCGATGTTCGGCAAGATCTCGGTCAAAGGCACGGATACTCACCCACTGTATCAGTTCTTGACGGACAAGTCGGCCCATCCGGAAACCGGCGGCGAGGTGCCCTGGAACTTCACGAAATTCCTGGCGGATGGTGATGGCAAGGTCATCGGCCGTTTCGCCCCGGATGTCGAGCCCGCGAAGATCGCGCCTGCGATCGAAGCCGCACTGAGGTAGGCAGGCAAGGTCGCACTCGCGGCGCCTTGCATCTTTTGTCGACAGCCGGGCCCTTTGCACGGATGCCGGAGCGCTATTCTGAAAAAAACGGCTGAAGGAGTGAGGGCTCCCCGCGAGCAAGGAGCCGCGCGATGTGCGGCGCCGTTATCCTGACTCACGGTGTTCGGAGGGACATGTGTCCTCGCCGCTGCCTCGATGAATGGCTGACCTCCTCAAGGAATCGTCCGGCGTAGGGCCTGCCTACCGTGCTCCAGAGCGTTTGTTCGCCGTGGTGGAGCAGCTTGTTTCCGAATTGCATCCGGGGCGGCGCGATCGAGTGCGGGTCACAGCGGCAAGCCGCCTGGAGCGCGATCTGGCGATCGACAGCCTAGGGCGTGCTGAACTGCTGCGCCGCATCGAGAGGACGTTCGACGTTCGCTTGCCCGACGGTTTGCTGGGCACGGCGGAGTCGATCGCGGACCTGCTCGCCGGACTTGCACAAAATACGTCAGCAGCCGGCGGCCCCGACATGGTTTCCGTTGCATCCGCCGACGAGGGAGTAGCCGCTACGCCGAGTGCGGCCGCGACACTGAACGACGTCCTCGAAGCGCATGCCGCACACGAAGCAGGACGCACTCACATTCTCCTAACGGACGACCCGCCGGGCGTCGCGAAGATCACCTACGGCGGGTTGTTCACGGCGGCGCGGGAAGTAACCGCGGGCCTTATGGAGCACGATGTCAGGCAAGACGACCGCGTCGCCATGATGCTGCCCACCGGAGCAGACTTCTTCGAGGGGTTTTTCGGGGCGCTGTGTGCGGGAGCAACGCCGGTTCCGATCTATCCGCCGGCGCGCCTGTCGCAGTTGGAAGATCACCTGCGAAGACAAGCTGCGATTCTGAACAATGCCGAGGCAGAAGTTCTGATCACCGTGCCGGAGGCCCGCGGCGCGGCAAGGCTGCTGCGAGCCCTCGTGCCGTCGCTGCGCTTCGCGGGCACGGTCTCGGACCTGAAATCGGACGGCAACTCGATGGAGCCCGTCACACTGAGATCGGACGACACGGCTTTGCTGCAGTATACGTCAGGCAGCACCGGAGACCCGAAAGGTGTCGTGCTGAGCCATCGCAATCTGCTCGCGAATCTTCGCGCCATCGGTGAAGTCATGCATCCCGGCCCGGGAGATACCGTTGTCAGTTGGCTGCCGCTCTATCACGACATGGGCCTGATTGGCGCTTGGCTGGGCAGTCTCTACTACGCCGTGCCACTCGTTCTGATGTCGCCACTGACGTTTTTGTCGCGGCCGGAAAGATGGTTGTGGGCGATTCATCAACACCGAGGAACGATCTCGGCGGCGCCGAATTTTGCGTTCGAGATCTGTGCCACAAAGGTCGAAGACGATCAAATCGAGGGCCTGGATTTGAGTTCCGCACGAATTCTGATGAACGGCGCCGAACCGGTAAGCGGGAACTCGATTCGCAAGTTCACGGAACGGTTCAAGCCCTACGGTCTTCGGCCGGAAGCGGTCACTCCGGTATACGGGATGGCCGAGAACTCGCTGGCTCTCACCGCAACGCCGCCAGAACGTCTGCCGCCCGTCGACCGGATTCGCCGCAGTTTGTTGATGACGCGTGGTGAAGCCGTTCCGGCAGGCTCGGTGGATGAGGGCGTGCTGGAAGTGGTCTCCTGCGGTCGGGCTCTGCCTCGCCACCACATTCGGATATTGGATGACGCCGGCCGCGAGTTGGGCGAACGCTGTGTGGGGAGGATTCAGTTTCGCGGACCTTCGGCGACTAGCGGGTATTTTCATAACGAAGAAAAAACCAGCGAACTGATACGCGATGGTTGGCTCGAAAGCGGCGACCGCGGCTATCTCGCCGACGGCGAGATCCATATCACCGGACGCTCGAAGGACATCATCATCCGTGCCGGCCGCAATATTTACCCGCACGAAGTCGAAGAAGCGATCGGTCAGATCGAAAAAGTGCGCAAAGGCTGCGTTGCCGTGTTCGGGATGACGGACGCGGAGACAGGAATCGAAAGAGTCATTGTCGTTGCGGAAACGAGACTTGAGGACAAGGGTGCGAAAGACGCCGTGAGAAGCGAGATCGAGCGGCTCGCCACTGAAATCATGGATGCACGTCCGGACGACGTGGTCCTTGTTCGCCCGCAGACGGTCCCGAAGACATCCAGCGGTAAGATCCGACGTTCGGCGACTCGCGAACTCTATGAGCAGGGTCTTCTCGAGGCGGGTCCTCGCGCCGTTTGGAAGCAGGTTGCATCGCTGGCGCTTGGCGGCGTCGCGAGCGGTGCGTCGCGGTTCATCAGAGGAACCGGCCGTTGGCTCTACGGCATCCATTGGTGGTTCGTGATCGCAGGTTGCGTACTCGGAACCTGGTTATCGATGCTGATCCTCCCCAAGCGCGCTCGCTGGACGGCGGTTCGCACCTGGGGACGATTGATCCTGGGACTGACGTTCACCAAGACTACGTTGGAAGGCGCGCAACTAACGCCAAGCCGGGGCGGAGTCGTGGTGATCAACCACGCCAGCTACCTTGACTCGATTGTCGTGGCGGCGATAGTGCCCGGGCCACTGAGTTTCGTTGTGAAAGATGACCTCAGCGAGTTCAAATGGTTCCGGTCGTTTCTCGAACGCATGGATGCCCTGTTCGTCCAGCGCCTGGATGTCGCGGCGAGCGTCGAAGACGCCGGAAAGGTCATCGAGGCGGCCAGAGCCGGCCGGCGTATCGCCGTTTTCCCGGAAGGTACGTTCATTCCAAGGGATGGCTTACTGCCGTTTCGTCTGGGGGCATTCGTGGTGGCCGCGGAGACACAGACGCCGGTGATTCCGGTGGCGCTTCGAGGTACGCGGCACATCCTGCGCGACGAACATCGGCTCCCGAACCGTGGATCGGTCCACGTCAAGATTCTGCCCCTGATTTCCCCGCAAGGAAGCGGCTTCAGTGAAGCGATTCGGCTGCGCAATGCAGCGCGGGCCGCGATTCTTCCGCACTGCGGCGAGCCGGATCGCGGTGACGAGCAATTGTTGTTCACGGCCTCGGGTGTGGAGCGCATCTAGTAATGAACGAGACCGCGGTGCCACGCCGCAGCATCCGTGCCAGACTAGGCTTGCATCGCCCGGAACTGCGGGCCTGGGCGATGTATGACTGGGCAAACTCGGCATTCGCCACGACGATCATGGCAGCCGTGCTGCCGGTCTATTATCACCAGGTCGCGGCGGTGGAACTGCCGGAAAATCTGAGGACGGCCTACTGGGGCTATACGCAGACGGTGGCTTTGGTGATCGTTGCCTTCCTTTCGCCTGTGCTGGGCGCGGCAGCGGACAGCCTGGGAGCCAAGAAGAGCTTTCTGCGGTTCTTCATCTCGTTCGGGTTCGCAGGGTGCTCGGCGCTCTGGTTCGCTACACAAGGGCGTTGGCTGTTTGCATCCATTGCTTTCATTGTGGGGAACATCGGGTTCGCGGCAGCCGACGTCTTCTATGAGTCACTGTTGCCTCATATCGCGAGTCCGCAGGAGATTGACCGCGTCTCGACCGCCGGATATGCGTTGGGTTATGTCGGTGGAGGGCTGCTGTTGGCGGTTCAACTTACATGGATCACATACCCGCAGACATTCGGGCTCTCCGATGGCGCTGTGGGATCACGACTGGCGTTCGTGAGCGTGGCGATCTGGTGGGTGCTGTTCTCGATCCCCCTGTTTCGCACTGTGAAAGAGCCGACTCATGACGGCAAGGGAATGGCGACGCTGGGCGGGGGGCTGTCCGATGGATTTCAGCAGCTCGCGGCTACGTTTCGCGAAATCAGGCGTTACCGTGAGGCTTTCTGGTTCTTGCTGGCGTTCTGGCTCTATAACGACGGGATCATCACCATCGTCAAGATGGCGGCGATTTATGGAGCCGAAATCGGCATCGGACAGACAGACTTGATCGGCGCGTTGCTGGTCGTTCAGTTCCTCGGGATTCCTTGCACCTTTGCGTTCGGCAGGTTGGCGGAACGGATTGGGGCCAAGCGCGCGATCATGATGAGCCTTGTCGTGTACACGGGGATTTCAGTGCTGGGCTACTACATGAGCACGGCGACGCATTTTTGGATCCTGGCTTGCGCTGTGGCTGTCGTGCAGGGTGGTAGTCAGGCACTGAGCCGATCGTTGTTCGCGACGTTGATTCCGCCCGAGAAGTCGTCTCAGTTCTTTGGGTTCTATAACGTGAGCGGACGGTTCGGATCGATCCTCGGGCCGTTCGTGTTTGCGGTGGTGAGCCAGGCGACCGGCGGTAGTCGGCTGAGTATTCTAACGTTGATCGCGTTCTTTGTCGGGGGCATGCTGGTGCTGGCTCGAGTGGATGAAAACGCCGGCAGGCTGCGGGTCTCCGTCTGACGAAACAGTCCGATACACCCTTCGGCCGAGCGCCGATCACCTGAAGCCGAAGCACGCCCGCCTGGAGATCTGCTGGGGGGCGGTGTGAGGCATCCTGCCGGATCGCCTGTGTCCGGGCGAGATTCGACCCCGGAGGGGACGGTCAAAGATCTACTGGACGAAACGAAGGTGCGGCCTCAAGTTCCGTGCAGGCAGTGCGCTCCGCCAACCGGTTCAGTCGCCGAGACAGGTTGGTGGAGGGTCCAAGAACTGGAGCCCCTTGCCAGGTTTGAAGCGGACGGCCTTACCGGGCGGAATCCTCACTTCTTCTCCGGTTCGGGGATTACGGCCGATGCCGGTTTTTCGCGGCCTGACGCTGAAAACCCCGAAGCCTCGCAACTCGAGCCGTTCCCCGCGTTTCATAGCCCGCTTCATCGTCTCGAAGACCGTCTCGACGGCCATCTCCGCCCTCGTCTTGCTCAGGCCGGTGCGGTTAACGACGTTCGTGACAATGTCGAACTTGATCATTCTTGGTAGGAACCAGCGGGGCTGCAGCGGAATATTGTGAATATGCTAGATAAGGTGCAAATGCTTTGTCAAGAACCATTTTCCGTTAGTCGAGATGGCGCGGAACAGGTACGGCAACATGCCTTCGCATGCAGGCGACACCCAGCTTGGGCAAAAGCGGCGCCTCACGAGCCACGGAGGACGCCGACAAGCGCAAGCACGTTGCGTTCCTTCCTTGCAGTGCATGCCTGTGGTCGCAACCACCAAAACAACGAGCACGGGTCCTCATTCCTGCCGAGCGTCTACTGCGACAGAAATATAGCTCCTGCTCTTCGAACTCGTGGTACAATGACCGCACGTCCGCAATTCAGTGGGCGGTAGCAAAGCAAACGGAACCAATCAACGACTTGGGCGAGTCCATCGTTATTGGAAGGGGATTGCGAGCCAGCAGCTCGACAATCCCTTTTTTTGTTGACCCGGCATCGAGTTGACAACAGAAGTGGGAACATGTCGTTTGTTCCCTATGTGACGAAGAGTATTTCGACGGGGCGCTTCTTCAGACAGAAGAATGATGCCCATTGTGCTTCGAACACCATGTCCATGAGGAACGGAAGACGACTCGGATAAACCTCGACTCCCGCGGAAAGACGCGTATGCGGAGGGCTCGAATGGCAAGCCCCTCCGGCACCGTCGAGCCTGGGAGTTGAACAACCAAAGGAGGCTTATTATTTTTCGAAGACCGTTTCGACCTTACCGGCGAGCCCGGAAAGACAATGTCAATCAGTTCATTCGGGCGAAGCAGGTTCGCGTAGTATTTCCGAATGGCCAAACCGAGGTTCTGCCGACCCATGTCGGCGTGAAGAAAGCCAAGGAACAAGGCCTTGATCTCGTACTCGTTTCTCCGACGGCGGATCCCCCCGTGTGCAAAGTGATGGACTACGGGGAGTACACGTATCAGGAGAAAAAGAGGAAAAATGAGGCGAAGAAAAAGCAGCATCGGATGGAAGTGAAGGAAGTGAAATTCCGTCCGAATACCGACGACCACGACTACAACTTCAAGAAAAACCATGCGGTGCGCTTCCTCAAGGACGGCAACAAGGTAAAGGCAGTCGTGTTCTTCCGAGGACGCGAGATCACACATGCAGACCTCGGGCAGAAAATATTGGCCAATCTCGCCAGTGACGTGGCGGACTTCGGAGAAATAGAAGGACGCCCGCGACTGGAAGGCCGCCAGATGCATGTGATCATCGGCCCCCGTAAGAGCAAGAAGAAAGAATCGGCTCCAGCCCGGACGCAGGCGGCCGCCTCATAGCACATAGCTCGCTCCTGCACCGGAGTTGGCCGAACACCTCCGGCACGTCTGTTGGGAAGAGGTCTACATGGCGCTTCCTCAGCCTTGCGGCGGCTTGCGGGACTTCAGCAGCAGGAGGGTTTTCCTTCGAAGCTTGGCAGGAGGCGCAGGCATAGCCACGGGTTTGCGAGAATAGCGCTTCTTCCCGGAAGTGGTGGGTGCGGAAGAGAATCGCGATGAGCCCAGTGAAAGCTGCTGTGCTGGTGGAGTATGAGAAACCGCTCGAGATCCGTGAATACCCGAGGATTGAAAGAGTAGGGGCGGGTGAGGCGCTGGTCCGTGTCGACTTGGCGGGGATTTGCGGCACGGACGTGCATCTTTGGCAGGGGCAGCTTCCAATACCGCTTCCTGTCATTCTCGGCCATGAAACCGCCGGCCGCGTCGTGACGCTCGGTGAGAGCCTGCGCAACGATTGGCGGGGGCGTCCAGTGGCAGTTGGCGACCGCGTCACTTGGGCCAGCTCGGTGACGTGCGGGTCCTGTTATTACTGCCGTCTGAAGAATCAGCCGACGCGATGCGTCGCGCGAAAGGCCTACGGTATCTCCTATTGCGCCGACGAGGCTCCCCACTTGCGGGGTGGCTATGCCGAATACATATTGCTCCGGGCGGGCACCGCGTTGTTTCGGATCCCCGATTCGGTGCCGACGGAATCGGTCGTAGGCGCGGGGTGCGCTCTGGTGACGGCGATCCATGGCATTGAGCGGGCTTCGATCTCGTGGGGCGATACGGTTGTCATTCAGGGAACCGGGCCGGTGGGGCTGGCGGCGCTGGCGATTGCGAGAGAGGCCGGAGCTTCGAAAGTCGTCGCGATCGGAGGACCGAAGCACCGTCTTGATCTTGCCCTGGAGTTCGGAGCGGATGCCGTTGTCGACATCGAAGACGCGGCAACTCCGGCAGAACGCGTCAGACAAGCGTTGGCCGCAGTCGATTCTTATGGAGCTGACGTCGTGATCGAGTGCGTTGGTCATCCCGCTGTCGTTAACGAGGGCATGGATCTGTGTCGCGACGGAGGCAAGCTGTTGGTGCTGGGACAGTATGGGGACGCGGGCACCATCGATTTTCGCCCCCACACGATCACCCGCAAGCAGTTGCAATTGATTGGATCGTGGGGGTTCGAGCCGCGTCACGTCCACGCCGGGTTGAAGCTGTTGGAGCACAGCGCTTGGAAAGAGTTGTTTGCCGGTGAGATCACTCACCGCTTTCCGCTGGCGGAGGCGAACGAGGCGTTGGAGACAGTACGGCAATGGCGATCCGGCAAGACCGTGATTCAACCGTAGGGCCGCCCGCTGCGTCCTGTCAGTTGGAGATGGTGCTTTCGCGCACCGCCGCCGAGGTGACTCATGAAAATGCTTGCTTCCGTCGTTGTGTTGATGCTCACGATCTTCGGGTCCCTCAGTGGACAAGCCCTGCGCTTCGCAGACCTGGGTGACTGCCAGCTCGAGAACGAGACCGTCATCAAGAACTGTCGGGTCGCCTATCGAACCTTCGGCGCGCTCAACGACGACCGCTCGAATGTGGTGCTGTTCCCAAGCTGGTTCTCCGGTACCACGGAAGACCTGGCTCGTTTCATTGGCCCGCGCTCCATGGTCGTCTCGTCCGAGCACTTCGTCATAGCGGTTGGAGCATTCGGCAACGGTGTTTCGTCGTCGCCGTCGAACAGTCTCTCGCAAGGCGGCGGCGCCTTCCCGGAATTCACGATCGGTGACATGGTCACAGCCCAACATCGACTGCTGACCGAGGTGCTCGGCATCAGACATGTTCGGGCCGTGGTGGGGGTTTCGATGGGAGGGATGCAAGTGTTCGAGTGGTTGACATCCTACCCGAGATTCCTGGATCAGGCCGTGAGCATCGTGGGCTCGCCGAAGTTGGGAGCCTACGACGCGCTGCTGTGGCAAGCAGAGCTGAACGCGATCGAAAGAGCGTTGGCGGCTTATTCAGACGCTCGGAAAGCCCGGGCTGCCGCGATGAGCGCGGTGGCGGAATTGCACGAGTTGGCGCTTAGAACGCCGGGGGCATTCAATGCGGCGAACCAGTCGTCCCATGTCGAAACTCACATCGCGAAGAAGTCGGCAGACCTCATCCTCAGGGCGGACCCCCATGATTGGGCAAGCCAGTTGAGGGCGATGATGACTCACGACATCTCTCGCGGGTCCGGGATTTCGATGGAACGCATCGCTCTTCCCGCCAAGGGCAAGCTGCTCGTCATTGTTGCCGAGCAGGACCACATGGTGACGCCCGGCTCCGCGCTGGAGTTCGCTCAAGCAGCTCAAGCGGAAACGTTGGTTGTCGACGGAGATTGCGGCCATCTCGTCTTCGAATGCGATGAAGGCAAGGTGGCAGCAAAAGTACGAGAATTCCTTGCCCGGAACCGCGGTTCATTGCAACCGGCGGACCAGCGCGTTGTAGATCCACGCGAATAGAAAGCCGGCGAAGGCGCCGTCCACGAGTCCGTAGAGAGTCCCGATAGCAACACTCTGAAAAGTGCGGGCGTGCTCGAAACCGGGGTACAGCGAACTCATCGCGGCCAGGTACTCGCCGCCATAGGAAGGGTTGGCGAGGTTCACGCAGGCGATGAAGCAGGTGCTGCCTCCGAGAAATACTCCGGCCGTCAGAGCGAAGGTTTTTACAGAGATTTGCATGGGTCGATCACTCCCTTTCGCAGATTGGTTGGGCTCATTCAGGGTGGTTGGCCCATGCTGCGGCGGAGATATTCTATCGAACAGAGCGAATGACCCGTTACGGACCGAACCCGCAGCAACCCTGAAAAGGAAGCTCCATCCGCCCCCTGACGCGACTGCCTTGCTGGGCTCCGGCAGCTTCAACCGACTCGGCGAACAGGCACGCCTTCGAGTTCCTGCGACTCTGCGCTACTCTGGTCAATGCCGACTTTCTCTGATTGAGTGGCCTTTGGCCGCCGAACCACGAGGGTATCTTCATGTTGTCTGTCTTCTCGTCCCCTGGCCGCTACACCCAGGGCAAGCACGCCACCGTGCAACTCGGTGCGGAGATGAAGGGGCTTGGCTTACGGGGTCCGGCGTTGATTCTGGCCGGCCGCTCGGCACAACGCCTGCTCGCGGAGGTCTGGACCGAGACGTTCGGCGACGCGGGAATCGAGTTCAGTGTGACTCCGTTCGGCGGAGAATGTTCGCACCGGGAAATCGAGCGGATCAAGACGGCGGCCCGCGAAGCGCAAGCTCGGGTCGTGATCGGCGCCGGGGGCGGCAAGGTGCTCGACGCCTCGCGGGCCGCCGCCGCCGACCTCGATCTGCCGGCCGTTAACTGTCCGACCGTCGCTTCGAGCGATGCGCCCTGCAGCGCCTTGTCGGTCATTTACACCGACGAGGGCGTTTTCCAGGAATACCGCTTCTATTCCAGGAACCCCGACCTGGTTCTCGTCGACACCCATGTCATAGCCCAAGGACCGGTGCGCCTGTTGGTAGCCGGGATGGGCGATGCCCTTGCCACCATGTTCGAGGCTCAAACCTGCGTCGAAGGGCATATCCGGAACATGCGCGGCGGCGCCTCGACCGAGAGCGCCTTGGCGCTGGCCGAGCTGTGCTACCACACGCTGCTCAACGACGGACCGGCGGCCAAGAAAGCCGTTGCAAGCGGCGTCGTTTCTCCCGCGCTCGAAAGGCTCGTTGAAGCCAATACGCTGCTGTCGGGGCTGGGGTTCGAGTCTGCCGGGTTGGCGGCGGCCCACGCCGTGCACAACGGACTCACCGCCGCTCGCGGCACTCATGCCTATTTTCACGGCGAAAAAGTCGCTTTCGGAACGCTGGTCCAATTGGTGCTCGAAGGCCAGCCGCAATCGCGTATCGATGAAGTCCTGTCATTCTCAACCCGAGTGGGCTTGCCGATCACCTTGTCTGAAGTGGGCTTGGCGGATATCGAGGCTGCTTTGCTCGATCAGGTCGCCGAGCGGGCGACCGCAGAAGGAGAAACGATTCACAACGAACCTTTCGACGTCCGCCCCGACATGGTCGCCGACGCGATTCTCGCCGCCGACGCGTTGGGTCGGGATTGGCGGGACCCAAGCTGATCTTCCCGCTTAACGCAGCCTTCAACAGACCGTGCTTTCGAGGCTGAACGTCAAACCCCGCGATTTCTACCCGTGCATTGGCCGCGATCGATTTTCGAAGGCGGTTTCCCACCACTCGCGCCAGCCGGCAACCGCCCTCAAAAAAGCGATTGCGATACCTTTCTACGCTCCACGACCGCGGCCTATCTCTTCTTCAGCCTGCATCTTTCAATCGGCGAAAGTGAAATACTGCCCGCGAGACCGCGAAAGCGAATCTCCGACGTGAAATGCCGTGAACATTCGACAACATCGAGAACGGCTTGCTCCCCGCCCTCCGAGGCACTCTCGAAGTTTTGGAGCATGCCGACTTCTGCGTAGGCTATTTCAACCTTCGCGTCTGGAAGTCGATTGACGATCTGGCTGGCTTCTTCGATGACTATCCCACCGCGCTCTGTCCTGCTCCAGCGCATGCGCCAAAGTCCGTCGCCGCTGCATCCCCTGAAACGGTTTGTTGGGCCATCGATGCTTGCTCACTTGCGGACACGCCAATAGAAAGGGCGGCGTTTCTGATGCGCAAAAGCCAGGATTCGGATTGCGCCAGGGAGCACAAGATACATGATGTTGTAGGGAAAGCGCCGAAGGGGTCTCCGACGGACGCGTTTGCTCACGAGAGCAGATGCTTCCGATATTGAATGATTTGAGCGATGGCGGATGGCGCGCTCAAGATCCTCAAGAAGAGAATGTCCCAAACCCGGGCTTTCCGTGTCGTAGTAGCTTGTGGCGTCATGCAACTCGTCTTCTGCTTCGGGGTGGAAAACAACCTGCCGGTTCATCCCAACCGCGCCCAGGCGTCACGGATCACGTCTTCCGCGCGTCTCGCCTCAACAACTCCTCGTTCCATCTGCTCGTTCCTTCGCTCCGCTTCTTCCATCCACAGGCGTTCGACCTCGGCCTCGGAGAGCGTTTCGAGGCTGTTCAAGAGCTTACCGGCGAGTCTGGCGCGGCAGGCCGGATTCAGTTTGAGCACTTCGGTTTCGAGTTCTTCGAGCGTCATGGCTGCGCCCCTTCGTTCTGTCTTCGTTCATATCACGCCATTCGGTTGAGGCGCCTGCGAGCAGTCTGATCACACGCCGGGCCGTATTCGATTTCCCAGGGATGAACGTGCATGAATCAGTTGAGACGGCGTGCCGCCCGGAACAGATCTACCCCGATTTTGAGGATAGAATGGGGGCATCCCTGGCGTGCCTTCGATGGAAGCAACCGTCCTCGAATCAAGCAGTTCGGCATTTCCCACGGCGCTTCGGAACGTGGGTTGCGAGCGGCTCTGGGCGATCGGCGACCTTGGGATTCTGGCTAGGCCCCTGCTGGGCCTGTTCTGCTCGAAACGCTGTCCGGGCGAGATCATCCTGCTTGCCTACGACATCGCCCGCGCCCTGCGTGATGCCGGAGTCCCCGTCATCGGCGGATTCCATTCGCCCATGGAGAAGGAGTGCCTGGAACTGCTGCTTCGGGGGACCCAGCCACTCGTCGTCTGCCCCGCCCGCGGGATCGAGGGCATGAGAGTCCCCGCCGCATGGCGGAAG
>MKWU01003789.1_pt1 | contig 19136 bp, 11 predicted proteins | sample 809101 | NCBI WGS metagenome assembly MKWU01 (sample SAMN05860141, study PRJNA318959) | sponge metagenome | host: Aplysina aerophoba | place: Slovenia: Piran, Adriatic Sea, Gulf of Piran | collected 2013-05-07
AAAGCGGAATTTATAGGAGGGGGGGGGTAGTCGACTTTCATTCCGTTGGGCCCGCCGCCAGGAAGTAAAGGATCCCGGCACTCGTCGCGTCTGGAAAAAAATCGCTCTCTTTTTTGCCCCCAATAAGGCAACTCGCCGAAGCTTCACCCAAATCGTCGACGTTCTCTCCGCCCCTCCATTTGGAGTTCGGCAGGGCTTGATCCCTCTCCTTGTCGCTGCCGGGCTCCAAGCGTTCGGACGCGGCATTGCCATCCGGGAAGTCGTCAAGGGCGATCGCCTGTACGTTGATGACATACAGCCATCCCTGATTGAACGAATCTGCGAAAACCCGACCCAATTCGAACTTGAGACATATCCGTTTACGGATCGCCAGATTCAGAATCTCGAGACGATGATCGGCCATCTTGCCGGCAAGGTGGACCCGCAGGAACCCGACCCAGTTCGTGGGCTGTACGACGCGCTGCTTTCGTGGAGGAACGCGGTTCCGCGGGCCGCACTTCATGCAACCGGACTGGGCAAGGCTGCCGAGCAGGTACAGCCTCTACTTCGCGACCCAATGATGGATCCTCTTGACTTGATTTTGCGCAAGCTGCCCGAGGCGATCGACCAGGAAGCGCTTTCGGCACAATTCGTCAGGGTCTTTTGCCTGGCAATCGACCAGCTGAATTCGGTGATTGACTCCTACGCACATCGGGCTGCTGCGATTGCGGCCGAAGTGTTCAACTCGCGCATTCCTGGCAGGCCGCTGCCATTGCTGCAGGCTGCAGAGACTTGGGCGGCATTCCTCCCGCAGCCGGAAAACATGCGGATTGGTCTTGATCGCGAGGCTCAGGGCATTCTGTCCCATGCACGGAATGCCCAGTCCTCTTCCCGCGGCGAGCGCGGATTGTCGGACGTGTTGAGCACCGTGCTCCTGGGCAAGGGACTTGAAGAATGGAACGAGCGGACTGTCAGTTTGTTCCGGGAGCGTCTTGAGGCAACCGCAATGCGCCTTGAGGCAAGGGTGCTTGAACGTGCCGACTCCAGCATGGAATCCAAAAGATTCGTCGAACACTACCTTTCAAACCTTCTCGTTCAACTAAGCCACAAGGTTGGCCGCGACGCGGTTGGCAGGTGCCTGCAGGAATTTCAGGAAATGAAACCATGACGCCCACCAAACTCCAAGACGCGATTCAGGACCAGTCGAGGCGACACATCGTACCATTGAGCGGCGGCAAGGATTCCACTGCGCTTGCCGTTTACATGCTCGACAACCATCGAGACCTGCCGCTTGAGTTCGTATTCACCGACACAGGCGCCGAGCTGCCGGAGACCTATGCCTATCTCAAGCGATTTGAGGCAATTTTTGGCGTTGAGGTCACGCGCCTCACGGCGCTTGGTCTTCCGGAACTCAATGTGCGCTCAAAGGACGGTCGCCGGTCTCCCTTCGATGTGATCCTGAACGAGGTCTACTCGGGATTTCTGCCCAACCCGCAGGCCAGATGGTGCACACGCATGCTCAAGATCAAGCCGTTCGAGCATTTCGTGGGCGATGATCTGGCCTATTCCTACATCGGGATCAGAGCCGACGAGGACCGCCAGGGCTTCCTTGGCAGCACGAGCAAGAAGACGGGCACGGATGCCAAGGGCGCCAAGCCAGTGGTCATTTCGCACAACGAAAACATCCTCCCGGTCTACCCGCTCAAGGACAAGGGATTCGAGCTTGACGACGTTCGTGACATCCTGACGGCAAGCGGGCTGGGGCTGCCGTCCTACTACGAATGGCGATCACGCTCCGGCTGCTACTTCTGCTTCTTCCAGCGGGTCGGGGAATGGCAAGGTTTGAAGGAACGTCATCCCGAACTTTTCGAAGCCGCCAAGGAATACGAAAAGCCCAAGCCGAACGGCCGACGGTTTACGTGGACACAAACGAGAACGCTCGAGGAACTCGAGGCGATCAGGGAACGCCGTCCTGGAACATCAGGCGAGCCGCTTCGCGGTTGCGCCATCTGCCATCTGTGAGACAACAACCGTGATCAAGAACCCAATCGTTGAATTCCTGGCCTCGTACGGGCCGCAAGCTTCGTCAAACAGCCTCTACGACGAATTCGTGGTTGATACCGCCCGTCGGACCGGGTGCCAACAGCTGGAAATTCACCAGCCGCTCATTGGAGAGTTGAAGGCGCTTTTTGAGACCAAACCGGTCTCCGTGATACTTACCGGCACGGCAGGCGACGGCAAGACCTACACGGCCAGAAAGCTCCTGGAGGCAATGTCGGGCAGCAAGGACAAGGGGTGGAGCAACACCGACCAGCGGCATTCCCTTGACCTGCCGGGAGATGCAGGCGGCAAGCTGTGGTTCATCAAGGACTTGAGCGAATTCAACGAAAGGGACAAGGACGAGCATTTTGAGGCCATCAGGGACTCGCTTCTGGGACGTTCCAACGATGTCTATCTAATCTGCGTGAACGACGGGCATCTGCTCAAGTTCTTTCGTGACCGACAGGACAGGGACGAGGGGCTGGGGCTTCGAATCTCCCAACTTCTCCAGACGGGTTGCCGCGAGGATGCGAAAGGCGGCTTCCAGCTGATAAACATGTCCCACCAAGCACATCTCGAAGTGGTTGATCGTATCCTCGAAGAATTCGAGGATCATCCGGATTGGCGGAAATGCGCTGGCTGCCCGGCCAATTCCCAGGACGAACACCGATGCCCCATACTCCGCAACCTGGATGTCATGACCATGAAGGGCGAAGCGACGATGCGCGCCCGACTCAAGGACATGGTCAGCATGGCTGCGGCGGACGGCCGCCACATTTCAATCAGACAGATCATACTGCTCATGGTCAACATTCTGCTTGGAGATCGCAAGTATCGTGGCAGGCTCCTGAATTGCAGCACCGCCCAATGGCGCGCGAAGGTCAAGGACTTCGAGAGCTCCAATCCCTACTCAAATGTGTTTGGCACAAATCTTGGCCAGACCCAGCGGCAGCAGTACTGGGTGTTCGAAGTGCTCGGACAGTTCGGCGTTGGTTCCGAAACCAACAACCACTTCGACGAAAACCTGTTGCGAAACGACCCCACATTGCCGCGATGCTCCACTTTCGGCGACAGGCTCTTTCGAGGCGCGCGCAAGCAATACCGAGAAGACACAAGCACGTTCGGACCAAGCTTTCGGGACAAGATGGTGGACCAGCGTCGCCGCCTGTTCTTTTCGATTGAACCTGAAGTCGACACCAATCGCCCCTTTGCCTCACCTTGGAATCTGACACGCTTCAGGCACGGTGCAACATACATTCAGCTGACAGACACGCTGGAACGCAACCGAAGTTTACCTGCGAGAATCCGCAGACCGCTCATGCGGGGGCTGAATCGGATGATGACCGGACAATTGACAAAGACGAATGACCGCCTGTGGCTTACGGAACCGTCCGGCGTCTTCCGCGGCCAGGGTCTGCCGCTGCTCGTCGCCAAGCTCGACAGCCACTTCCCTCCCAGCTTCAAGCTCGCTGCAGGTGGGGCAGGGGGAAAGCCGCCCATTCTCAGGATTGAACCAGGTCCGGTTGATCTGAGCTTGAACCCGACCATGGTTGAATGTCTCCTGCGGGTTGCCGAGGGAGCGCTGCCGGCAAGCTTTTCATCGGAGTGTCTGCAGGCAATCACACGTTTCCAACTTCAAGCCAGCGCTGCCTTGCGCGCAAAACTCCCTCCGGCGGCTGTCCAGTCAATTCGAATTGCAGAACTGAATGAGGGGGAACTGACCGATCGCCCAATCGAACTAGTGGAATGCGAGGAGGAGGAATCGTGAATGCATTGCCAGTCCCCGAAATGGCAATCGGCCGCACTCAGATGCGGGTCCAGGAGGTCATGTATGGCCACCGCTTCGTGAACGATCAGGAACCCTACATGATTGTTCTTGAGGCGCTTGCGGTCATGGCGGACAAACCGCTTGGCACCGTGCGACCAAGCGAAATGGAGCATGAAGCCTTTCAATACAGGATTCCGCATCGTCGCAAACTGCGGTTCCTGTTGTTCCAGGATCGCAATCTTGAGAAAGTCTGGATGGACAGCGAAATCCGCGATGTCGACAAATGGAGGATTTGGAAGGAACGAGTCAATATCCAATGGGAGGACAGCGTCAACATGCAACCTCCTCCGAATGGTGGAATCGTGGATCACTTTCGCTATTTGAACCAGCCGTTTGAAAACTCTCTTCGCCAGCTTCGACAGTATGTCAGGACGCTTCAGGCAGTCGAACTCGACGCTCTGAACAAGCGCAGATGGACATCAAGATTTTTGGCTGTAACTGGTCCGGACATGATCTGTGCCGACGTGCGGGCACAGGGCGGCAATTGGTCAATGGATCGCCGTTTCTTCGGACGCGGGGGAGAACTGGTTTACCTCATGCTGAACCGTTCCCCGCTTGCCGACGAACTTAGGGAGTTGGTCCATGGATGCTTTCTAAACAGGGACGACCCGTTGAACCGCATGGCCAAGGCGTTGAGCGACCCCTTCGAAGACAGCGACTCCAAGACACAAATGGGATATCTGCCATACATTCGTCATCGAACCTATGAGCAGCTTGCTCAAGATTGGCGAGCGATTCTAAGGCTCGAACGACTTCCCAAGAGTCACAAGTTTGAGCCGCTTGTCCGCATCACGGCATTGAATTTGACCGTGTTTCTGGCTCAGCTAACTCAAGATCACATCAAGGGAAACAACATCGGCGAATCGCACGGAATGCCGCTAGTCATGGATTTTGCCAACGGCTCCGACATGCTTGTCCGCAATTGTTCCAAGGCAATTTTCAATCGACAAAGGAAGAAAGCCCAAATTGCAGTCAGAAAGTTCGTCAAGCGGCGCGCCAATGACAGCGCGGAATGGAAAACGGCCGTTGAACTGGGCCACCCGAAATCAGCAAACCTTGCTCTCGAAAGGCTCTTTGCCTTCAAGAACGAAGATTCGCTCAGGTCGCCGGAATCGCAGCTGGAAACTCTCATCAAGATCGCGACCGAGAGAAAAAGGAACAACATGTCCAATTTTCTCCTCCCGCTAACTAGGAATGCCGGCCTGGTGCTTGCAAAGCCAGGAATCGGCACATGGCTTGCAATGAGTGACAAAGGCATAATCGCGTTGGTTATGACCGTGGGAGTCCACCCAATGGAACTGCGGGATTTCGTGGCAAGGCTATATAAGCGGTATGGAATTGTGGCTGGCCCTGCAGAAGCCCGCAAGGCGTTCGACCAGCTCCCAATCAACATCAAGCGGTTCGAAACCAACCTAGCGGCGCTTGAGGAACGCATGTCTAGACTCTCGCTTACACGCCGTCTTTCGGACGACTGTGCCTTCATTTCAAACCCATACACCAGTGCCCAACATGAATAGAATTCTTTCCTGCAAGTTCTGCGACAACCCATCCGGTTCTGATGTCCAGGATGCTCTTTGCTCCAACTGTCGCCTGAAGGGAGATCTGGTTGGCGAAGTTGTGTGGAACCATGTCTATGACGAGGTGCTGGACGCCATTCCGGGGGAACGTGTTACGTTCATGCTTGCCGGACTCGAGGCGAAATATTTGGAAGGCATCGCCAGGAAGAGGCTTGCCAGCATCAAGTGGCGCAGCATTCTTCTGAAGCTTCATCCCGATGCAGCGACCGGCCTTGGCGTTGACCGCCACCTTCAGTCGGACAAGTCGGCCATTCACTGGCGGCACAGCGCTGCTGCCGACGTAATCGTGTTCGCACCTTCGGCCGATGAGCCGGAAAACATTGGCGCAGGATTGAGACCGCTCACAAGAATTGACGAAGACACAATTGTCCGCCGAACAGACGATTGGGTGAAGGTGCTTGGGGAGGAGCAACGGCCAAGGGAATATTTGTTTAGAGTGTTGAAGGGCTTGAGAGAATCGCAAGTCTACAAGGATCTTGAGTCGTGGATCAATTTCGTGCTTGCAATCAAGGAGCAGGGGTACGCGCTGCCAGTCTACCTTCGAGTGCAGAAGGCAGCGCCCGCACTTAAGATACCCGTCGATGGATTCGAAAAGCTGCCGTCCTTCCAGTTGCTAGGACGACTCCAAGAGACGAAGGATTTCCAACGGGCGTTCGAGCATGCGCGGGACAAGATCAGCGGTTACGCCAGCCTGCTCAAGCCCAATCAGGAACCAGTTGACATCGAGTCGGTGCGGTCGAACATGGATAGGCTGCGCAACAACACAATTGGCCTGTTGCCCGAGGAGGCTGAAAGCGCGGTGGAGCGTTTGCTTGAAGATGATCCCAATCTTGAGGACGGGCAATGGCGCCAAAGTCAGATTGACTTCTGTGAGCGTGTGTCATGGGAGTCTGTGGGCAAGCACATCTTTTCCTCGTCCCGAAAGACTGGCTACGGGCAATTGGGTGAAAGAACACGCGAGTTCATTGAAGGAAACTATCGGGATGAAGTAACTCCTGAAGAGTTGGTCTTGCTGGATTCACTCCCGGTTTCCCGACCTAGCCATCCAAAGCGCGAGGAACTGGAATTCTTCGACAAGTGGCGAGACAGACTGGCGCTTGCAAGCCGAGCAACTCTTTTCAAGCATTGGCACAAACGTCTGTATTCCAAGGGAATCCTTGGGCACGATCTCTTGACTGTGTTTGAAAGGGGATTTGAGGCTCTGCTGGTCGAGGCGTCGGATTCCGTTGCGGGCATGACCGATCCATGTGTTCTTGTTCGGGCGGCGCAACACAACAAGGCGTTGTTCTGGGAGGACCTGGACAGGCGTGTGCAAGCCTTGTTTCAGTTCGAATACAGGATTCTGCGCAACCAGTTCGGGAAAAGCGTCAAGTGGGACATTGATGCCTGCCTCAAGAGTCGTGCCGCGAACGCCTCCTCCGTTGCATACAGGCGCAGAGTCGAACTTGAGATGTATCTCATTGAAGCATCCGAGTTTGAGTGTCGAACCCTTGATGGCAGAGCGCCTCGCGACGCACCAAGAATTGTGGCGGTCTGGCAGCCCGGCCTCAAGCCCAAGCTCAAGTCGATCAGCCTTGCATTCCCGGAAGACATGCATGACCTCGCAGAGGCATCCAAGAGCGAAAGCGCCGGCGTGTTCCGCTGGCAGGCGATTTCACCGTTGCCGGAAGCGGTGGAATCCAGTTTGGTGCGCTTTACCCTTGGAGAAACCAACACGTTCAGTGACGTGTTTGGATCTCAGGATGGGCGAACTTTCGGCCGCGCCGTGCATCCCAACGAGAATATTTCCCAAACGCTGCGAAAGAAGCTGATCGAACTCCAAGAGATGGGTGACATCACCGCTGGCGGCGCTGAGCGGATCAGAAGGGCCGTCGATCGCTTTGATGACTGCTTCAGGCGCGCTCTAAGGGAAATTTACGATGATCCCGGAAGAGGATTTTCAGGTAGCCTGGTTGATGAGCAGGCCCAGGCGTTCGGGCAGCTGTGCCGTGACTGCCGAACCGAAGCGACTTCGCGCAGGGCAGGCAAGGAACTATGGCCATTGGCGGCAAACATCGGAATTGTGCCTTCCGACGGTTCGGCCACATTGGCCGTCGTTGCCGCATGGCACCCATTCCGTCTGGCGGAGAGGAAGGCAAAGATTCGAAGCCTGGCGCGATTTGTGGAAAGCGTACTGAAACAGGCTTCCGACAGGGATGCCGACATTTCCATTGCGTTCGAACAGCGGAACAAGCAGCTGGGACGCTGGGTATTCCCGGAAGTTGCGGTGGTCGACGGCGAACTTTTGATCTCGATTGAGAGCGAGGGAGGATACAGTTTGCTGGTTCCTGCCAGGAACGCCGCCAGCAGCAAGGAGGCGCTGGAAGTAATCGCCAAGACCGCGGCCGAGAATTTCAATGGCGCAATTGGCGACTACCTGGATACCCATCCCCACGAGAGGGCAAACCTATCGACGGCAATTTACAATCTGGAAAGCCTAACTCTTCCCCGCGAGCTTTCGATCCTGATGGCAAAGCGCATTCGTGAAGACAATTCCATGCGATGCGATCTGGTGATTTCCCACCAAGACCGCGACCGGCTTCAAGCCATCTACCAGGAACAAAACTTGCTTCTGGAAAGCGAAAACATCAGCGACACGGCCAAGAGCTTTCTCTCCAGATTGCGGGTTGACGTAAGACCGACAGCATCCGCAACCGAAGTATCGGACGATGACGTTAGGTCGCTGGACTTGATCCTTCTGCTTGATGTCATCAGCAAAGGAGCCCAGCCAAAATGGATACAGGAGGACGAGGGCGCGCAGCCCATTGCTGAGTCATTCGATCCTGAAGGCGCCGCCAGACCGCGACTGCGCCTAACCGACTTGAACCCAGTTTGCACCGAGATCTACCTGACTCTTCCAACGCCACCTCGACCGGTAGCCGACTTTCAGGATCTCCTCTACGTCCAGTGCGAGGAGGTGAACATTGCGAACGGGAGTCGCAGCGCATTGATTCGCAGGGCTGACTTTGATGATCCCAAGGCTGGAGAACTCATTAGACGCGCACACAGATTGGCAAGTTGGGTTGTTACCTTCGACTTGATTCCCAGTCGGCAGTTGCTCGAACACTGTGACGTACAGATTGTTCGCGAGAAGTCTCAACCTGGCGACGACAGGCGCATGTTGGTCTCATCCGACAGCAGTGAACTGCTTACATCAAGCTTCCGAAGCGAATTGCAAAAGCTCAAGGGCATCGATCAAGATTCGGTCAAGCAACTTGCGAAGGCAGTGTGGCGGGATGTTGTCCGGATTTCGGGACAGCGAATTCTGTCGGCCGCCCGCCACATGAACTCCACACAGGAGATGATCGGCCTGAGCGTTATGCGTGCCCATCTGACAGGCATGATTTCGGCAAGCCTTGGGCGAGATGTGGATCCCATCTGGATTTCGCTTGATGACTATCGAACGTGGTTCACCTCCGGAACGGGCAGGATCGCCGATGCGATTGGAGTTGTCGCGGACAGCAACGGAGGGACTTGCAGACTGCTGCTCGCGATAGGTGAAGCGAAGTATGTTTCGACGGCCAGCCGTGTGGCTGAATGCAACGATGCCCGGAAGCAGATTGAGGACACTGTGGAGCATATCAAAAGTGTTCTTGTCGACAACAGGGATCCAATTTCCCGTGTGGCCTGGTGCAGGAGGCTTGCGGAACTGTTGTCGCATCAGGGCAAGTTGACCGCCCACCTGCGAGATGCGAAGAGGCGAGGCGACCTCCTTGAACGGCTTCACACTGGCGACATCGACTTTGAGATCTGTGGCGAGGCGGTTGTTTGCCTGCATGACGAGCATGGACGCAGCCTCAAACAGGAGGGCGACAGCTCGAAAGCCTACCTGGGAAGTGCGGAATTGCCCAGTTCGTTGGTCAGCAGGTACATTTCGGCATTGGTCGACCCGTCTACGATGCCTGCCGTGGAGTATCGCAAGATTGACTGGCATGTCGGTGAGGGGAATGCTCCGATAACAGATCCAATTGAACTGCCACCCGACCTACCACCCAATGGCAACGGCAAAGTGGATCCAAACGGCATTGAAGGTCCGAAGTTTATTCCAAAGCCGCTGCTCGCCGTGCTCCAGGAAATTGCAAAGGACGACAAAGGCTCCATCGACGACGAAAAATCAAGACAATGGGCAGAGGAAATATGCACCCGCACGCAACGCGCTCTGAGCAACTACGGAATGGAAGCTCGCTTTGCGGACCAGAAATACAGACTCACACACAACGGCGTCCTTCTTGCGTTCAAGGGGCATGACACGCTGACAGTCGACAAGGTGGAGAGGCGTCGCGGGGAACTCTTGACCACTCACGGAATATCGGTCGTTGATGTTCGGCCTGGCATCGGAACCGTCTATTTGTTCATTGAACGCGAGCAGCGAGCAAAGGTTTCGCTTGCCACGACGTGGCTGAATGCCTCTTGGCCAGACACCTCACCCGGTGAATGGACAAGCTTCATACTCGGAGCACGCGAAGACAAGGACGGCTTGTTGTACCTGAATCTTGGCGGAAAGTTTTCAGGGTTGGAGGAGCACGGACCTCATACATTGATCGCTGGTCAAACTGGAAGCGGCAAGGGTGTTCTTGCCCAGGGCTTGCTGCTTCAGCTTATCGCATTCAACGATCCCAGCAAAGTTAAACTTGTCTTGGTGGACCCCAAAATGGGGGTGGACTATGGTTGGATCAAGGGTGCGCCGCAGCTGAAAGGCGACATCATTTCGGACATAGAAGCGGCGCAGAATGCGTTCGAGGCAATGGTGGAAGAAATGGACCGGCGCTACCGGTTGCTTGCCAAGCGTCAAAAGCCCAACATCGATGAGTACAACAAATCATTGGATGGCGACGAGTGCCTACCACGCATCTTCCTCGTTCACGATGAACTGGGATCTTGGATGGCGCAGGAGAAGAAGTACAAGGATGTGGTCTTGTCGGCAGTCGCCAATTTGGGCATGAAGGCGCGCGCAGCCGGCATACATCTGGTGCTGATAACGCAGCGAGCTGACGCAGAAGCGGTTCCATCCCGGTTGCGGGACAACATGGGCAACAAGCTTTGTCTGAGAGTGCAGAACAGCACGAGTTCCAGGATGGTCTTGGGCTGTGGAGGTGGCGAGAAGCTCTTGGGCCGCGGCCATCTCGCAGTTGACTTGGCCAACGAAAGCACCCCGCCCGGACAGGACTACTTCGTGCTCCAGGTCCCATTTGCGGAAACAGAACAGATCGAGAAGTTGGCCAAAGCTGCGATTGACCACTGGAATGACATAAGGCGGTGAGCTTCCAAGGGACACTGCGGACTTGGACCAGCCGACGAATGCGCACTTTTGGGACCTGCAGTTTGGCACAATAATCCGACCTTGGCCCTGGAACTCGAGATCTGTGACTTTCGTCTCAATCTTTGTCAGTTGCGATGCATGCCAATTCAACACAGGCAGGCAAATGGTCTGCTCATGGACAAAAGCGGCAATGGAGCCAATTTTTGCCCTAAATTGTCCCGCGGCTTCACGCCGCGAGCCCGGACCGAAATCAATTGAACTTCTTGCGCCAATGTTGGGGTTTAGCGGGCCCCCGGCTCCTAGGACACATCGCAATGGATGCTGCCAGCGTCTGGGCCAACTCGGAGTTGCTCCGGCGCCTGCCCGCTTCGACCATTGTATATAGAGCCATTGTGTCAATTGTCAAGAATTATCCTAAGATAGGGATGCGTTCTATCTAGCTGGACGCGGTTTGCCCCCTGGACGCCGTCCTGACTGATTCGGCCAGTTTCAACCCCCTGATTTGGGGTGATTTTCGTCATCCGGTGACAGTTCGCGCACATCCAAGAATCACTGTCACAGAGCGCCGCTTGGGGGTTGTGTCGGGAGCAAATCAAGATGCGACTGTTCCTGTCGGCTCCGGTGCCAATCTTCCAGCGAAAGTAGTGCTCCCGATGTCCATCACTATGATGCTTTCAGCCACGAAACACTAGCTTAGCCAAACTGTGCAAGCTGATCGACGACGGCATGCCGGTTGTGGCCTTCGATGCCTTTTAGGGTTCGCCGGAGCTCGGGCACATGCGAACGAAGGAGCTGAAGAATGCGAAGGCACACGAAGTGGTCGAGAGGGCGCTCGGCTACTTCATGAAGAACCGCCACCGGATGCAGCGCCACAGCTTGTGTCAGGAGAAGCTGCTGATCAGGTCGGGCGCGGTGGATGCCGCGAACCGCGTTTTGATCAATCAGCGGATGAAGCTCGCGGGAAAGCGTTGGAGCAGGGCCGGCGGGCCGGCGGTCAGACTTTCCGGACCCTCTCGAAGTCAGGCCGCTTTGATGGAGCGTGCGAGCTGTTGACGGAGCCGCTGCGCCGGAACTGGACAGAGCAAGACCGTCGCTGCGAGCAGCTGGAAGCGGCAACCTGAAACGGTGCAAGCGTCGCGTTGGGCGAATCGCATTCCAAAACAGGATGACTCTTGAAAGTGGAGCAAACGAAGCGTTCGGCGGTGTAGCGAAGAACGAACAGCTTCAAAGGAACTGACACCGAACATTTTGCTCTCATTTCCCGTTTGCCAAAACCTTGCGGCACGCAGGCTGAACGCGACGGTTCGGGGGACGCGATGGCCGGAAGCAAGGCGAACATTGCAGATTGAAGGTGATTGAAGCTGTCATGCCTCCTTCTTGCGAAGCAGGACGCATTGGTCGACACTTGGGCATTGGAGTCCGAATGTAGAAATCCTGCAGTCCAGTTGGCTGCCTGCAACTGTTGGCCTCCCCTGACGTCGCGAAGAGTGGGCCGTGAATTCATGATTGGCTTCGCCAGGGTGTCCCACTGAAGTTTGACAACGCCTTGAGGCGCTTTGCTTGGCGGCATGGGAAATCGCCGCGTTTGCGCCTCGTGCGGCGACACGTGACAGTTGCTGAACCTGCGTGCCGAAACTGGCAGAAATGGCCAACCCTCCGAAGGCGGTGTCGCCAAACGAGATATGCACAACCATGGTCGGGAAGGCTATTCGCCGCCAATGCTGAAACAGAATTGAACTCCTTCAGCCTGTAGAGGCCAATGTTGGCAACTCCGCATAGACAACGGATCATTGCCGGCTCGCAGCAATGCTGGCTTCTCGACAGCCATTAACCCGGCATAGAAAGTCGAAACTCGTTGTCAACCGCCGGTTTGCAGTCTGGCAGCAACGGGGTGGCTTTGCTATAGCACAAGTCAAGACTGAAATTCGGGGCACATGGCAAAGTCACACGCCAAATCACGGGGTTCTCTACGAGGACAAAGAGCGCTTGCCGTCAGAGTTCGGACAGCCAAGGGCAGACGGTCAAGCTCGACGCGCTGGCTTGCCCGACAGCTGAACGACCCTTATGTGAAACAGGCCCGTCAGGAGGGATATCGATCTCGCTCCGCCTTCAAGTTGCTGGAACTCAATCAGCGTGTTCGCTTTCTGTTGCCGGGAGCCAGAGTCGTCGACTTGGGCAGCGTGCCCGGCGGCTGGTCGCAGGTCGCGGCGATAATGACAAACTCGACCGGCGATCAAGACGGCAAGGCGCGTGGCTCGGTCTACGCATTTGACATTGCTGCCATGGAGGATGTGGAAGGCGTCGCATTCACCCGGCTGGACCTTCACTCTGCAGATGCCATTGACGTGGCGGAGAAATTCGTTGGAGGCAAGGCGGACGTTGTGCTTTCGGACATGGCGGCGGCCTCCTCCGGACATGCTAAAACCGATCATCTGCGAATAGTTGCGCTTTGCGAAGTTGCGTTTGAAGTGGCATGCGCGCTGCTCTGCGAGGGTGGCACGTTTGTGTGCAAGGTTTTGGCGGGAGGCGCCGAGGGAAACCTTCAAAGGGAACTCAAGCAGCGATTTGCCAAGGTGCGCACGATGAAACCGCCCGCCAGTCGTTCCGACAGCTCCGAAAAGTACTTGGTGGCAACCGGATTCAGGAGTGACCGCGGTTGACGCCAAGCTCAAACCGGCAAGTTGCAGTCTCCTTCGACTTCCCCAAAGCGCCGTTTGACGACCAACGGCAGACATGCATTGAGAGGAGAGGGCTTGAAGACTGCAACGGCTTGCATCGAACAGCGAGGCAACTAAGTATCGTCTTCATCGGCACGAGGACCGAACCCAAGCGGTGATTGATGAAGTGCCTGCAATTGGAGAGTGAAATGTCAAACATTGCCCGACACAACGTCGGTAAACTGGAAGCTGTCGTGCTTACGGATGGTGCCACTGAGTTTGGATACGAACTGTTTGAGGGAACCGAGCCGGAGCGCATAGACGAACTTCTCGCGAAAGCCGGCCGGAGCGCCGCCGAAACCAACTTCAATGCCTTGTTGATTCGCGGTGGCGACGAAACAATTCTTGTCGACGCCGGATTGCGGGACCTGTTCGGGCCTGCAGGCGGCAGGCTGCCTCAGGCGTTGGAAGAAGCAGGAGTCTCACCTGACGACATCGACAAGTTCGTGATTACTCACCTCCACGTTGACCACATTGGAGGCGCCGTCACTGCAGACGGGAAACCGGTGTTCACAAAGGCGGAAGTGTTGCTGGCAGACGCGGAGAGGGCATTCTGGAGCGGACTTGATTCTTCTTCTATGGACGAAGGGCTACAGGACATGCACAAGCTGGCGCTGACTGTAATGTCTGCCTATGCCGATCAGTTGACCTGCGTAAGCGCCGACGCGGAGATTGCCACCGGCGTTGAACTGGTGCCGCTGCCCGGCCACACTCCCGGACATGTGGGCATCCAGGTTGAGTCGGAAGGCGAAGAGTTCATGTACTTCACGGATCTGCTTCATTCCCAGTACCTGCAATTGCAGGATCCAAGCATTTGCCTGGCGTTCGACACCGACAAGGAGGTTTCACGGACGACTAGGAGGAATCTGCTGGATCGGCTGGCGTTCGAAGGGACCATTTGTTCCGGCGGCCATATGCTTGCCACGGCGCTCGGCCGCATCGAGAAGAGAGGGTCTGGCTACGCCTTTGTCGGCATCTGACAGGACGCATTCGGAATCTTGCCGAATCGTCGGTCAAGCGGAATGTCCGGGCGGCAGCATGCAACGGCATATGGACATGCGGCGAAACGATGATGAGAGCATCGAACGATGTCATGAAGCCCAAGCCCGTCGTTGAACGCAAGGCATCGGTGCGAGCAGGCTGTATGGCGCCGGTGGCAGTTGCACATTGCTTCAAGAACATGCCTCGGAGATTCGACGGTTGCGCCGGGAGCAAAGCGCCGCTGGCAGGGGATAGACGGAACCAACTCCATGCTCTCACACAATCGAGTCTATTGAAAAGGAAAACGAATGGCCAAGAACGACGCGCTTGAAGCAGCACTAGGACAAATCAAGCGCAGTTTCGGCAAGGGCGCCATCATGCGCCTGGGCGAACGCGACCCAGCAAGCGATGTCGACGCGGTGTCAACAGGTTCAATCGGGTTGGACATTGCGCTGGGCATTGGCGGATTGCCAAAGGGTCGAATCATCGAGATCTACGGACCTGAATCCTCGGGCAAGACCACGCTTGCGCTGCACACCGTGGCTGAGGCCCAGAAGGCAGGCGGAGTGGCCGCATTCGTGGACGCCGAGCATGCCCTGGACCCAGGCTACGCCAAGAGCCTGGGTGTGGACGTCGAGGAGCTCCTGATTGCACAGCCGGATTCCGGTGAACAGGCGCTCGAGATTACGGACACGCTCGTCAGCTCCGGCGGAGTGTCAATTGTTGTGGTCGACTCGGTTGCCGCCCTGACACCGCGGGCCGAACTCGAAGGCGACATGGGTGACGCCCAGGTGGGTTCCCAGGCAAGGCTCATGAGCCAGGCAATGCGCAAGCTCACGGGAACGATAAACCGTTCCAACAGCATGGTGGTGTTCATCAACCAGATTCGCATGAAGATCGGCGTCATGTTCGGCTCGCCGGAGACGACGACGGGCGGCAATGCCCTGAAATTCTATTCTTCGGTGCGCCTGGACATCAGGCGAATAGGGGCCATCAAGGTGCGTGACCAAATTCTCGGCAACTCGACACGAGTGAAGGTCGTCAAGAACAAGATGGCGCCTCCCTTCAAGATGGCGGAGTTTGACATTCTGTACGGCAAGGGCATTTCGAAGCAGAGCGAACTTCTCGAACTTGGCGTCAAGGCGGGATTGGTCACGAAACGCGGATCGTTCTACTCGTACGGGGACCAGCGACTCGGGCAGGGACGCATGAATTCCATGTCCTTTCTCGACGAGCATCCCGACATGGCCGACGAAATTGAGGCGCAGATCAGAGAGGCACACGGCTTGCACACCAATTGAACTGCGCCGACAGACGCCGGCATGGCCTGACGACCCGCAGCTTCGACTTTAACTGCCCGCAAACATCCACTGGAATATCTCGAAACCGCCTTCCTGGCGGCTGCATCCAACATGAATGACATAAACCAGATTCGGACGGCGTTTCTCGAGTATTTCGGCGCCAACGACCATGAAATCCTCCAGAGCTCGCCGCTCGTGCCTCGCAACGACGCGACGCTCCTGTTTACAAATTCCGGCATGGTGCAGTTCAAGAACTGGTTCACCGGGATAGAACAGCCCCGCTTTCCCCGCGCTACAACCAGCCAGAAATGCCTCCGGGCAGGCGGCAAGCACAACGACCTGGAAAACGTCGGCTACACGGCGCGCCACCACACGTTCTTCGAGATGTTGGGAAACTTCTCGTTTGGCGACTATTTCAAGGAACGCGCCATCAGCCATTGCTGGGAACTCATCACAAAGGAATTCGGCGTTTCCAAGGACCGCCTGTGGGCGACGACGTTCCACGACGATTCGGAGTCCTTTCGGCTTTGGAAGAGGATTGCCGGACTTCCCGATCATCGCATAGTCCGAATCTCCACTTCGGACAATTTCTGGACGATGGGCGCCACCGGGCCATGTGGACCGTGCACCGAACTGTTCTTCGACTATGGCGAGGAAATCCCCGGCGGCCCCCCTGGAAGCGCCGACGAGGACGGCGATCGATTCGTCGAAATCTGGAACTTGGTGTTCATGCAGTTCGAACAGCTGGCCGACGGTCGCCGGATATCGCTTCCCAAACCGTCGGTTGACACCGGCATGGGGCTGGAACGAATCGGCGCGCTCCTGGCCGGCACAAATGACAATTACGAGACGGACCTGTTTCGAACGCTCATTGAAGCATCCGCTGCGGCCACGGGGACCGAACCATACGGACCGCAAAACGTGCATCACCGCGTCATTGCCGACCACCTTCGATCTGCTTCCTTCATGATCGCCGAAGGTGTGCTTCCTTCCAAGGTTGGCCGCGGCTATGTGCTGCGCCGAATTATGCGGAGAGCGATGCGGCATGCCAATCTGCTTGGTTCGAGAGAGCCATTGCTGTGCCAGTTGGTGCCGGTTTTGTTGAAATTGATGGAGGATGCCTTCCCGGAACTGCGTCAAGCCAAGGCGTCGATTGCGGACACGCTGCTGCACGAGGAACGCAGATTCCAGCAGACGCTGGACCGTGGTCTGCATCTGCTTGATTCCGAGGTCAGGAAGCTTGCAGCCGACCAGCCTCTTCCAGGACACATAGCGTTCAAGCTCTACGACACCTACGGATTTCCTCTCGATCTGACGCAGGACGCGCTGAGGGGAGAAGGACGAGACGTCGATGTCGCCAGTTTCGACGACTGCATGAACGAGCAGCGATCACGGGCTCGCGCCCAATGGAAGGGCAGCGGCGAGGCGACAGACGACGCTCTGTGGTTTCAGATTGCTGAGGATGTTGGCGTCACCGAGTTTCTCGGGCATGCCAGCGAATCAGCCGCAGGCAAGATTGTGGCCATCGTCAGAAACGGCAAGCGCGTTGACACGGCCGTTGAAGGGGAAGTCGTCGAAATCGTCGTGGGGCAAACGCCATTCTACGCGGAAGCGGGCGGGCAGGTTGGAGACACGGGCCGGCTGGAGGGCGAAAGCGGCTCCGCCGCGGTCACGGACACACAGGGACACGCAGGCCTGCATTGTCACCGGGCAAGGCTGGACACGGGCCGACTGGCTGTCGGGGATGACGTCTCACTATGCGTCGATGTCGATCGTCGCACGTTGATTCGCAGGAACCATTCGGCGACCCACCTGCTGAACGAGGCATTGCGTCTGCATCTCGGAGATCATGTCGCGCAGAGAGGCTCCCTGAATGCGGATGATCGCCTGCGCTTTGACTTCTCGCACACCGGTTCGCTTTCGCTCGGGCAACTGGAGGCAGTCGAAACAACCATCAACTCGTACATTGCGCAGGATGCGCCGGTTGAGACAAGGCTGATGACGCTGGACGAGGCTCGCCAAATTGGCGCTCAGGCGTTGTTCGGTGAAAAGTACGACGAAGAGGTCCGCGTCGTGTCGATGGGACGGCTGGACAATTCGGGCCGCGGCGTCGACGGCAATGTCTTCTCGGTCGAGCTTTGTGGCGGCACTCATGTTCGCAACACAGGAGACATCGGCCTGTTTGTGACTTTGGGGGAAACTTCGGTTTCGGCAGGGGTTCGCCGCATCGAGGCGCTCACTGGAGAACAGGCGCGCCGCTATCTTGTGGGGCAGGATCATCGTTGCGCTGAAATTGCCCTGATGCTCAAGTCAAGCGCCGAGGACGTGGTCGAACGCGTGGCTGCGCTGATTGCGGACCGCAACCGGCTCAGGCAGGAGGTCAGGACGCTCCAAGACCGTGTTGCAACCGGTGGAAGCGGAGGCGCCGCAAGCGCCCTCGTGGAGCAGCGGCTTTCATATGGAACCTATGTTGGACACATTCTTGAAGGCGCCACCGCACAGGCGTCCGCCCGGCAAGTCGACAGTGAAAAGAAACGCATCGAGGAGGGTGTGGTCGTTGTCGTTTCGAGTTGGAAAGGGAAGGGCGCTGTCACAGTCGGAGTGACGGCGGATCTGGCCAGGCGCTGCTCGGCAGTGAGAATCCTGAAGGATGTCGTGGCGCGCCTTGGCGGCAGAGGCGGCGGAGGGCGCGACGACTTCGCCCGTGGCGGCGGCCGTGAGATTGCCGAGAGACTGGCAGAAGACCGCGTTGGAGTGGCAGAAGTTCTCGAAAACCTTGGACAGGAAATCGGAGTTGATGAATGAGCGCGTACTGGATTGCACATGTAAATGTGACGGATGCGGAAACCTACGGAAAGTATGCCGAACTGGCCGGCAAGGCGATTGCCGAGCATGGCGGCAAATTCTTGGTTCGCGGGGGAGACTATGAGGTCATGGAAGGCTCCTGCCGCCCGCGAAACGTCATTGTGGAGTTTCCGGACATGGCTGCGGCACGCAGATGCTATCGATCTGAAACCTACAGCGAAGCATTGACCTACGCCAGCCGGGCTTCGGAACGCGACCTGGTGCTTCTCGAAGGCGTTTGACGACCGCCACAAGCAGGCAATGCAAGATTACCTTTCGGGTCGTCAAACTCGGTGACTTCGACCCGATGCAGGCTTTGACCTGACTTGCCGATTGTTGACCTTCAGGAACTCTTGGCCAGCTGCTTGCCAAGATTCTCGTCAATCTTGTCGAGAAACTGCATCGTGGTCAGCCAGGTTTGGTCGGGACCTATCAGCAGCGCCAGATCCTTGGTCATGTGGCCGCTTTCGACGGTGTCGACGACCACCTTTTCGAGTGTATTGGCAAACTCCGCCAGTTGCTGGTTGCCGTCCAGCTTGGCACGATGCTTCAGGCCTCCGGTCCATGCCT
>MKWU01003790.1_pt1 | contig 19127 bp, 17 predicted proteins | sample 809101 | NCBI WGS metagenome assembly MKWU01 (sample SAMN05860141, study PRJNA318959) | sponge metagenome | host: Aplysina aerophoba | place: Slovenia: Piran, Adriatic Sea, Gulf of Piran | collected 2013-05-07
TGAACCCGCCGGTATTGCGACCACCAACGCGTCGATAGAAGCCCAGCTGCCGCAGGAACTTGCCCCCGCCGATCTGGTGGAAGTGTGCCGTCAGATGATCCTGGTGCGCACCATGGACGAACGCATCTGGATGATGAACCGCCAGGGCAAGGTACCCATCGCGGCATCGTGCCAGGGGCATGAAGCGGCGCAGTTGGGATCGTTGCTGGCCGCCCAGAAGAACGGCGATTGCTTCCTGTTCCCTTACTACCGCGACCTGGCATTGAAAATGGCGGCTGGTTTGACGCCGCGTCAGGTCATGCTGTCGTTCATGGGCAAGGAAGGTGAACCGTATTCAGGTGCCCGTCAATTCCCCCTTCAAGGCGCAGACCTGCCCCGGAATATCATCCAGATTTCAAACGTGGTGGCCGCCGGATTGACCCAGAGCGTCGGCTACGCGTTGGCTTGCAAGATGATGGGCGACGACACCGTCACCCTCTGCTATTTCGGCGACGGCGCCTCCAGCCAGGGCGAAACCCACGAGGCTATGAACTTTGCGGCGATCCACAAGTTGCCCGTGGTGTTCATCTGCGAGAACAACAAATACGCCATCTCGACGCCCCAGGCTTCGCAGATGGTGGTGAGCGACGTGGCCGCCCGGGCCGAGGGCTACGGTTTCCCCGGGTTCGTCATCGACGGCATGGATTTCATGGCATGCTACGAGGCCACCCGTGAGGGCATTCAGCACGCAAGGAGCGTCGGCCCGGTGCTGGTCGAGATGAAGGTCGAGCGTTTCATGCCGCACACCACCGATGACGACGACCGACGCTATCGGGACCGCGACGCGTTGGAGGAAGCCAGGCAATTCGATCCGGTGGCTGTATTTCCCGCTCAAATGGTTCAGCAGGGCGTCGCAACCCAGGAGCAGATCGACGAGTTTCGTTCGGATGCCATGCGCCAGGTGAACGACGCCACCGACTTTGCCGACGCGGCGGCTCCACCTGATGCCTCGACCATTTCCGACCACCTGTATGTTGAGGGAGGCGCCTGATGCCGGAAATGACGCTAATCGAAGCGGTGCGCTCCGCCCTGCACGAAGAAATGGAGCGCGACCAGCGCGTGTTCGTCATGGGCGAAGACGTCGGCCAGCGTGGCGGCGTGTTCCTGGCGACCCAGGGATTCATCGAGGATTTCGGACCGGAGCGAGTTATGGACACCCCGCTCGCCGAAGCGTCCATCATGGGCATAGCCCTCGGAGCGGCTTTCCGTGGTATGCGGCCCATCCCCGAGGTGCAGTTTTCCGATTTCGTCTGGCCCAGCGTGAACCAGTTGATCGGCGAGGCGGCGCGCGTCCACTACGGTACCAACGGCGCGCTCAGAGTGCCTATGACCGTGCGCATACCCTATGGTGGTGGGATCCGAGGCGGTCTGTTCCACTCTCAAAACGTTGAATCGCTGTTCTTCCATACCCCGGGTTTGTTGGTGGTCACGCCTTCGACGCCCTACGAAGCCAAGGGACTGCTGAAATCGGCAATACGGGATGACAATCCGGTAATCTTCCTGGAACACAAGAAGACCTACCGCCTCGTGCGCGGCGAGGTCCCCGACGAGGAATACACTCTCCCCATCGGCCCGGCCGACATCAAGCGCGTGGGCTCTGATGTAACCGTCGTGAGCTACGGGCTGTCGATGCACTACTGCCTGGCGGCTGCGGCATCCGTCGCAGACGATGGCATCAGCGCTGAGGTGGTGGACCTCCGGACCCTCAAACCGCTGGACACCGAGACCATACTCCAGTCGGTTCAGAAGACCGGAAAGCTTCTGGTTGTCCACGAGGACAATATCAGCGGTGGCATCGGAGCAGAAATTGCGGCGTTGGCTGCGGACGAAGCTTTCGAGTACCTGGATGCGCCCATCGCGCGACTGTGCGGGCCCGACGTTCCGACGATGCCCTTCGCGCAGACGTTGGAAGACGCTTACATGCCCAGCCCGGAAGCCATCGCGTCGGAAATCCGGCGGCTGGCTGCGTACTAACCTGAGGAAATTGATCCGTGGCAGAGTTGATTGAGCTGCCCCACGTCGGCGAGAGCGTCGTTGAGGGCACCATCGGGAAGTGGCTGAAGCAGCCAGGAGACCGGGTCGAACGGTATGACCTGTTGGTGGAAGTGATAACCGACAAGGTGACCATGGAGATCCCGTCACCGGTGACTGGTGAACTGCTCCGGATCATCGCCCAGGAGGGCGAAACAGTTCCCATGGGCTCGCCCATCGCAGAGGTGGAAACCCAGGGCGGACAACCAACGGCCTCGGCGACACCCGCTGCAACTGCCCCAGCCCCCTCGGCCAACGTGTCGGCCATACCCGCTCCGTCGCCTGCTCGGCAACCCGCAACGCCGTCTTCGGTTCCGATGGCTTACTTGATCGACGCTCAGCCCGTCGGTCCCACCGGCGGTTCCGCGTTGGAAGCGCGCTCTGAAACTGAGGAACCCGCAGCGCCGCCGCCAACCCCCACGGCGGTACGGGTCGAAACGATGGATCCCATCTCCGCCCCAGGACGCGCCAACGGCCAAAAGGGGCCCAATCGGCTGTCGCCCGCGGTGCGACGCCTGGCTCGAGAGCATAGCATCGACGTGGACAGCATCGTTGGCACCGGGATGGGTGGCCGCGTAACCCGAAACGACGTGCTGGCTTTCCTGGACACGGGGGCAACGGTTCCGCCAACGCCTGCCGCACCGCCAGCAGCGCCCGTAGCGGCGCCTATCAGCAGGGACGGAGCCGACGAAGAGCGGGTCCCGTTGACCCCCATTCGCCGCATGATTGCCGACGCAATGGCGCGCTCCGTCCGCGAGATTCCGCACGCGTGGAGCATGGTCGAGGTGGACATCTCGAGCTTGGTGGCGCTGCGCAATCGAGAGCGGGACGCATTCCGGCAGCGCGAGGGCATCAACCTGACCTACCTGCCCTTTGCTCTGAAAGCCGTCGCCGGCGCACTGAAGGATAACCCCACTTTGAACGCGTCCTGGGCCGAGGACTGCGTGGTGTTAAAGCGACGGATTAATCTGGGGATCGCCGTGGCAGCCCCATCGGGTTTGGTCGTGCCCGTGATCCACGACGCCGACCGCCTGAGCATCGCGGGATTGGCCCACGCCGTGGACGATTTGTCCAACCGTGCGCGCGCCGGCAGCCTGCGTCTGGAAGACGTCCAGAACGGCACGTTCACGGTGAATAACACGGGCGCGTTGGGCAGTGTCCTGGGCGGACCCATCATCAATCACCCCCAGGCTGCCATCATGACCACGGAAGCGGCCGGGCAGCGTCCCGTAGTCATCAACGATGCCATTGCAATCCGGTGGATGATGAACCTTTGCATGTCTTTCGACCACCGGATCAACGACGGAGCGGAGGCGGGGGCTTTCCTGCAATCGGTGAAGAGTCGCCTGGAAGCGTTCGATGGCGACACTCCCATCTATTAGCGATCGTACTGCGCTCGACCCCCGCGCCTGCCGGATCATCAGGGCTGGATTGGTTCCGTACCGCGAGGCGTGGGAGCGCCAGGTTGAGATTGCCCAGCGCGTGCGGTACGGTTCGTCTCCGGAAACCCTCCTGTTGCTGGAGCACCCCCACACCTACACCAGGGGCAGGTTGGCGCCCGACAGCGACCTGCTGGAGCGCCCGCAATCGCTTGTCGCCCGAGGCATAGATGTGGTGGAAACGGACCGTGGCGGGTTGATCACATATCACGGCCCCGGCCAGTTGGTGGCTTATCCCATCGTCCGACTGAAGGGCCGCGGCGGCCCGCACTGGTACGTCCGGACGCTGGAGCAGGTGATAATCCATAGCCTGGCGCATTTTGGATTGGTGGCGGCAACGGTTGACGGCCTGACCGGAGTTTGGACCGAGGACGGGCGGCGCAAGGTTGCCGCCATAGGTGTGAAAATCTCCGGCGGTGTGGCGTACCACGGTTTTGCCATCAACGTCGACCCCGATCTGCGGATGTTCGACAATATCGTGCCGTGTGGCATCGCGGATCGAGCGGTCACGTCGCTTGCCGCAGAGTTGGACCACCTGCCGTCAATGAACGCCGTGGCCAACATCGTCGGAACGCGTTTCTGCCAGGATTTTGGACTCCTGCCGCGGTGGTATCCGGATGAGGTATGACGTTGTCATCGTCGGAGGCGGATCGGCTGGCTGTGCGCTTGCGACGCGCCTGTCGGAGGATCCCCGCAGGTCGGTCCTCTTGTTGGAGGCCGGCCCCGATTTCACCGATTTCGAGCATTGGCCGGCGGAACTCAGGGACGGAACCAGCCAGCAGGCATCTACCCCCGGCGGCCCATACAATTGGTCATACCAGGCGACCGGCACGGCGGAACAGGAAAGGCCCATGGAGATTGCCCGGGGCCGTGCCATCGGCGGCTCTGGGTCTGTGAACGGGCAGGTTTTCCTGCGTGGTCTACCGGAGGACTACGACGGATGGGCGGCCGCCGGCAACGCCGCATGGTCCTATGAAAATGTGCTCCCATCTTTCCGACGCCTCGAATCCGACGCCGATGTGCACGACGACTTTCACGGCGGCGACGGCCCGATACCGGTGCTGCGCGCCTCCCGCGAAACCTGGCATCCATTCCAGCAGGCCTTCGTGGACACTTGCGTTGCCATGGGTTATCCCGCCGACGCAGACATGAACCACCCTGAGTCCGGCGGAGTTGGCGCAGCGCCCATGAACAACCCCGCCGGCATCCGCATGAGTTGTGCCCTGGCACACCTGTCTACCGCGCGCCATCGGTTGAACCTGACGGTGCGCGGCAATGTAACCGCTCTGCGCGTGCTGTTCGATGGCAATACTGCGGTCGGCGTGGAGGCTGAGAGCGGTGGCGAGACGTTCCAGGTTCGCGGGAGCGAAATAGTCATTAGCTGCAGTGGCATCGCGTCTCCCCAGTTGCTGATGCTCTCCGGTGTCGGGCCGGCTGACCACTTGCGGGATCTGGGCATCCCCGTCATCTGCGACCTGCCCGGCGTCGGACAGAACCTGCGCGACCACCCCTTGGTCTACGTGGACTCTGCATTGAACGCGGACTATGCCGACGTCGATTTCAACGGCTCCCGGATCCAGACGATGTTGCGCTACACGACCGCCGGCTCGCCATCGCGAAACGATATGCAGTTGTACGTGAACAACGTCGCGTCAGGTCCGAGTCCCCTCGGCAGTGGACCCGGCACGGATCGGGCCATGCTGAGGATGACCTGCATCCTGCAACAGGCGGAAAGCGCCGGCGAATTGCGCCTCGTTTCTGCCCACCCGCACGATAAACCGCACATAGATTACTGCTACCTGAGGAGCGAGCGAGACCGACAACGGTTGAGAGAGGCCGTGCGGCTGTGTCGCGAAATACTGTCTCGGCCCGCGTTTTCTGACATCGCCGGTTCGGCGGTTTCGCCCACCGAAAGCGAATTGGCGGATGATGGCGCGTTGGACGCCTGGCTGCTGCGCAACGTATTCACCACGTTCCACACGTCCGGCTCGTGCAAGATGGGTCCGTCGACCGATCCTACAGCGGTGGTCGATCAATACTGCCGGGTGCACGGCGTCAACAACCTGCGGGTGGTCGACATTTCGATCTGCCCGGACGTGGTCAGAGCTAACACCAATGCCACGGCGGTAATGATCGGCGAACGCGCCGCTGAGTTCTTTGCGTAAACCGCCCCGCTCATCCTGAAACCACACTGGCTCATCCTGAGCTTGTCGAAGGATGCTCCCGCAACGCCCACGCTATAATTGCGCGTCAAACTCACGCCCACACCGCCCCGGAGATTGTCCGATGCCGATATCCGAATACGTCAGCCGCTCAATGGAAGAAGGCGGATGGATCCGCCGCATGTTTGAGGTGGGCATCGCCCTCAAGGCCCAGTACGGTGAGGAGAACGTATTCGACCTTTCGCTGGGCAACCCCATCATGGAGCCGCCTGACGAGTTCCACGCCGAGCTGCTCCGTATCGCCAGCGCGCCAACCCCCGGAATGCACCGCTACATGCCCAACGCGGGCTACCCCGAAACCCGGCAGGCTGTGGCCGACACCCTTTCCGGCGAAACTGGTCTGTCCTTTGGAGTCGGCGACATCATCATGACGTGCGGCGCCGCGGGCGCGGCCAACGTCTTCCTCCGGGCGATCCTGAACCCTGGGGACGAAGTGGTCATCCTGTCGCCGTTTTTCGGCGAATACACCTACTACATCCAGAACCATCAGGGTGTGCCGATCATCGTGCCGACCGACGCCGAGTTCGGGCTGGACCTGGACGCGATTGACGCCGCCATTACCTCCCGGACTCGCGCGGTGATGCTCAACTCGCCCAACAACCCGTCAGGCGTGGTCTATCCAGACGAGGATGTGGCCATGCTGGCTGACGTTCTGCGCAAGGCCGAGCAGCGGTTCGGCTCGGAGATCTTCATAATCAGCGACGAGCCGTACCGGCGCATCATCTATGACGGGCTGGTCTATCCGCAGGTCTTTCCGCATTACGAGCGGACCATCGTGGTCAACTCCCACGCCAAGGACCTTGGTCTGCCGGGCGAGCGGATTGGCCACATCGCGGTGCACCCCGACTATGCCGGCAAGGCGGAGTTGATGGACGGCCTGGTTTTCTGCAACCGGGTGCTGGGATTCGTGAACGCGCCGGCTCTGATGCAGCACGTGGTCAGGGCCGTCCAGGATGCCTCGGTGGACGTGGGCGAATATCAGCGCAAGCGCGATTTTCTATACGATAGCCTTACCGGTATGGGTTACTCAGTCGTCAAGCCGCAGGGGGCGTTCTACCTGTTCCCTCGCTCGCCACTGGAAGATGACGAAGCGTTCGTAGCAGCCCTGCAGGAATACAACGTGCTGGTGGTGCCGGGCAAGGGTTTCGGAACGCCCGGACACTTCCGCATTTCATACTGCCTGGACGACCGGGTCCTGGAGGGTTCTATGGACGGGTTCGCTCGCGCCGCGGAGCAGTACATCCGCTAACCCTACGTCCGTCCCACCGAACCGCGGCGGGATCGACTAGGGCCAGTTGCTGTTGGCCTCGCGAGACGGCAGCCGAACTGTAGCGTTGCCCCGGGTCGTTACCTGTTGTCTCTGGTTCTCTCCCCAGATGTCCATATCCACCAGGTACTCGCCATCCTCGACGCGCTTGCCGGTAATTTTGCCCTTGCACCAGGTGGTGTCGCCGACGACATTGAATCGACGGAGCTCCACGTGCATAGCCTTGAGGAAACCGTCGTCGCCCATCCAGTTGGTGAGCAGGTGTCCCATCCAGCAGCACCGTTGGCATCCGTAGTCGTACGCTCCGGGCAGGCCCGCTGACTCCGCAGCCTCCTGGATGTCGTGGACTCGGATGATCGCCTCCTGTGCGCCGGTGTTCGGGTCGGTGAAACCCCACGAAGGGTGCCGCAGCATCTCCTGCAGTTGAATCCCGTGGCTGATGCCTCCGATGCAGCCGGCGACAAAGGCGGTGATATCGCCGTGGCTGAGCGGTCCCTTGACCACTGGGGTCAATTCATCGCCTATGCTCACGTCCTCGAACCAGCGGGGGTTGCTGCCGCGAATCTCCTCGTTGAGCACGGCCTGGTGAATAGTTTCCAGCTCTTCCCGTGAATACTGATAGGGTTCAAAGGTGTATTTCTGGCGTTCGCGAGCCGCGCTCCGTTCGGCCCGGATCTGCCACCCTTTGGTCTTGGCGATTGCCTCGCCTCGCTGGTTGTAGTAGTGCGTGACGCTGGATTGGATGACGATACGTCCGGCGAATTCGCTCTCCTTCTCCTCAAGCCCGGTGAACTGTTCCTGGACGCTGATCTGATCGTCCAGATAGACGGGCCGGTACCATTCCCAGTCGTTGCCCGCGTGAAATCCATGCACGCCGGGCAAGCCGCCGGTGCGGCCGGAACACCAGTAGACGCTGTACAGGAAGCACGGCGGCGCGATGATGGTGCCGAACTTGGAGGTCTGCGCGTATGACCGGTCCCAGTAGAGCGGGTTGGTGTCGCCGATGCCCTGGCAGAAATGGCGAATGGCGCTGCGGGATGCCTCCTCGTTGAACAGGCCGACTCCATATTGCCGTGGCCTGTTGAAACTGCCCACCCGGCTCCGTAGCCGTTCGAGTCCCTCTTCAGTGATCCTGCCAGATTCCAGCACCATAGCGTGGTTCCTCCCAATCATTTCCTGGCAGCAGATTATAGCCTACCTTCAGGTCAGACCGGAGCCGGCGGAATCGTGAGGACAGGCGTGCGTTCGCTCAGATATTGCTCGGTCACGAATGGGGAGCCAAAGCCGTACTCGTCGGCGCACTGGCGCACCAGGGCCAACGTTTCGGCCCGCAGTGTCTGGGGCGCGGGTTCCGCCCCGCCGTCGATGATGCTGCGTATCAGCCGGCCGGCGAGATCCTGTTTGGTGTCAGGGTGTCCACAGATCCCCTCGTAGGCCACGCCTCCGCACGTCGGGCAATACCACCATTCCAACGTCAGAACCGAGCGAATCCCGAGATCGGGCAGGTCGTCGAAAATTTCGTGGGCGGCGTAGCGACCGTAGTAGTCTCCGACCCCGGCATGGTCGCGGCCAAACATGTGGTGGGTGCAGCCCAGGTTCTTGCGCACGAGGGCGTGGAACACGGCTTCCCTCGGGCCAGCGTACCTCATGTCCCATAACAACGCGGTGGTCCGGTGTATCCCATCGCGGAAGAAACCATGAGTCCGCAGGTTTTCATGGGTCAGGACGATGGCCTCGTCGATGTAGTCTCCAACCTTCTTTTCGCCGATGACCGCGCTGACCAGGACGCCGTCGGCCTGCGCCTCCATGAACGCGCCCTTCATCAGGTATTCGTGCCCCGAGTGCGGGACATTGCGAGTCTGGTGGGCCACCGCCCGCTGCCATCCCAACTCGTCGAGCTCAGAACGAAGCTGGGCCGGTGTCCGCCAGTAACGGTCGAATGGCGGGCTGATGACCGGTTCACAAACCAGCGTAATATCGCCGGCGACGAAACGGTTGGCATAGTTCAGAGTGCGCTGCACCCCCGGGTGGTCCGGGTCGGTTGTCCCGTACACTTTCCCCGCGAGGTCGCTTAGATCGGCAGCGAATATCTCGGTGACATCGAGGGTAGCCAACGGGTTGCCCTGGTGGGTGAGTAGGATAGAATCGCCGGCAGCAACGCCCGCCTGCGTCAACTCTGCGTCAGGGACGTCGAGTACGATGGGTATCGGCCACACGTAGCCGCTGGCAAGGCGCATGTTGTCGGCTACAGACGCCACGTCAGCGCTGCCCATGAATCCGGTCAACGGCGAGAAAAACCCATAGGCGAGGTTGACGCACTCGTGGGCGATCTGCTCGCGAACCTCGATTGTTGGCCAACCTGCGACATCGCCGGCGGAACGCAAAGGTTGTACGCGCTGGACCAGCGTCCCTCCGTGGGGTGAAAGGCCGTTGTCGACGGAGGTCATTTGCTGCTATCGCCCCTGAGTTGTGGGTAGGCGCCGCCGTTTAGTGGTCTTGGTATTGTGCGTCCCGCTTTTCCCGGAATGCCGCTACACCTTCGATGTGATCACGCGACGTGAGGGTGATGGTCTCACCGGCGGCTGCCATTTTCATCGCGGTTTCCAGGTCGAATTCCAGCCCCTTGTACAGCATGAGCTTGGACAGGCGAATAGCTATGGGCGGGCCGGCGGCGATGCGTTCGGCCATTGCCATCGTCGTAGCTTCCAATTCGTCCTCTGGGACCAGGCGGTTCAGAAACCCGAGGCGATATGCCTCTTCCGCTTCCAGGAAATCGCCGGTGAACAGCATTTCAGCAGCACGCCCCAGGCTGCCCAGCGTGCGGGGATACAGCCAGGTGCCGCCGAACCCGGGGAAGAGCCCGATGCGCACGTAGGCCGACATAAAGCGCGAACGCGGTGTGCCAATTCGGATGTCGCATGCGCAGGCAAGATCAAGGCCAGCCCCGGTTGCGACGCCGTTGACCATGGCTATAACCGGTTTTTCGCATCGCTGGACGCCCAGGATCATCTCCTGCGCCAACCGGAAGCTGCGGCGAACTTCGTCCGCATTGCCCGAAGTCCAACCCTCGCCGGAACCGTCGTCCGACCCGCCGAGGTTGTTCAGGTCCCCGCCTGCACAAAAGGCCCGGCCTGCTCCAGTGATCACCACCACCCTAACGTTGGGGTCGGAATCCGCCTTTGCTACCGCGTCGGCGATTTCGATCTGCATCTGGTCGTTCAGCGCGTTGAGGCGGTCCGGACGGTTCAGGGTGACTCGAGCGACTCCGGCATCGGAGTCGCAATCGTAGAGGACGAATTCGTAATCGGTCATTGACAGTATTCCTGCAAACGGGATGCGGCAGAAAATTATAGCACGCAATGGGCAGTCATCACGGTGTGGTGATTAGGCTATAATGCGCCCCGAACAGTGCCCGCCATACGACGAGTTCTGACGATAATTGGGAATTATCCGTCGCCCGCATTGGGCGAATAAACCAAAATAGGACATTCATCAAAGGGAATACATAACCCGGAGGCCACGGATACGATTGGAGGTACCACATTGGATGAGTCGATTAATGGAGTCCTGATCGCAATAGATTGGGAGAACATCCGGAGGGGAGCGCAACTGTATCAACGGAGTGTGACGCCACAGACGCTATATGACGCCATGAGGAATGTGGGGGAGGTATTTGGGGAGGTCAGGGGAGGAAAGGCGTTTGGCGATTGGGGGTTGCGACCCGATGACGGCGTCGCTTTCAGTGAAACGGGGATTCAGCCCTACCAGGCGCCGCGGACGTTGGCCGGCAAGGACCGAAGCGACCCGGCGATGCTGCTGGAAGTTTACGATTGGCTTCGCGATCGTGATGATTGTGGGGTGATAGTGCTCGGTTCGGGCGATTCAGATTTCCAGATATTGGTGGACAAAGCCCGGGGAATGGGCCGCCGCATCGTCCTGTGCGCCTTCAGCCAATCGGTGGCGCGCGATATGCTGGCGGTGGCGCCGCTATTCCCACTGGAGGCGGAACTCGGCATACAGCTCGCCGAACACGGCGACATTCCGGTGCAGGAGCATCAGGAAGCCGTGGCGCAGGATATTTTCCAACTGTTCGTGCAGGAAATGGGCAAGCTGGAAAGTCGCATGAACTTCGTTGGGTACAGTATGCTGTGCAACCAGTGGATGCTTGACTGGGGCATTGCCTGGAACGAGTACGAGTGCCGCAAATTGGTGGATCAGTGGATCAGTGAAGGATTCATCGAGCGGCACGACGTGCACAACCCGAACAATCCCCAGTTCCCGACGTCTGCGATACGCCTGGTCCGCACCAGTGATCTCGTCAGGGACCAACTCGGGTTGAACCGAATCACCGTCAGCAACCCGGTAATGGCGAGTGAATCAGCCGAAACATATTACCAACCGGAGTAGGGATGTCAGACTTCAGCTACATCGATCACTTGGAATGCACCATCTGCGGCAGGGAGTTCCCGTATGATGGCCTGGCTACCGTCAGCGAATGCTGCGGGAAAGTGTTGTTTGTGCGTTACGACCTGCCGAGGTTGCGGCGGGAGGTAGATCGGTCCATCTTCGATGACCGGCCATCCAACATGTGGCGTTACAACGAACTGCTGCCGGTAACGGACGCCGGAAACGTTATCACTCTCGGCGAGGGTGGTACGCCGTTGCTGGACGCGGCCACGCTTGCCCGTGAAGTGGGCATTCGGCGATTGCTCGTGAAAGAGGAGGGCCTGAATCCCACGGGCACCTTCAAGGCCAGGGGCATCGCTGCTGCCGTGTCCAAGGCCGTGGAAGTGGGGGCGCGTGGGTTCACTATGCCGTCCGCTGGTAATGCGGCCGGTGCAGCGGCCGCCTACTGCGCCCGTGCGGGAACGCCGGTGAAGGTGTTCATGCCCCAGGACGCCCCGGACGCCAACAAGAAGGAGTCCATTGTCGCGGGTTCGGAACTGAACCTGGTGGACGGTCTGATCAGCGACGCCGGCCGCATATCCGTGGGCATCGCCGCCGAGCAGGGACTTTTCGACCTGTCAACGCTGAAAGAACCGTGTCGGGCCGAGGGCAAAAAGACGATGGGCTTGGAAATCGCCCACCAGCTTGGATGGCGGATGCCGGACGCCATCGTGTATCCCACCGGCGGCGGCACCGGTATCATCGGCATGTACAAGGGTTTCCAGGAATTGTTGGAACTGGGATGGATAGAGGGCAAGCCGCCGCGATTCTACGCGGTGCAGGCCGACGGATGCCAACCCATCGTCAAGGCCTTCAACGATGGAACGGACACTGCGGAACCTTGGCCGAACGCTGCAACCAAGGCCGACGGCCTGCGTGTTCCCGGACCGTTCGCGGACTACCTGATCCTGCAGGCGATCCGTGAAACGGGCGGAGGCGCCTTGGCGGTCAGCGACGACGAAATGGTGGATGCCATGTACCGACTGGCTGCCGCCGAGGGAATCATAGCGTGTCCTGAGGGCGCCGCGACTCTGGTCGGCCTCGAACGGCTATTGGCCGATGGAAGCATCGGCGCCGACGAGGAGGTGGTGCTGCTGAACACCGGCTCGGGTTACAAATACCTGGACCTGTTGAGAGGGCCCGAGGAATAGACATCCAGACACGGTAGGGGCGGACGCGAGTTCGTCCCTACGATTTGGCAAACGCCTTCTTGATCCCCCGGACGGCCCGCCGTATCGGTCGGCGACGCTGGTGCAGATTGTTGGCGATCAGCGGCGCAAGGGTTGGATTGGCGGCCACCAGCGGCGCGACCCACTTCCTCAGGTCGGCCATCGTCGGAGGCTTCTCCTCCCACGTCGGAACCAGTGAATCCATGGGATGCCACTGCTTGCGGCCTGACAGTCGCGTCATCACCGTGCCGCCGGCCTCCTGTACCGCCACTGCTCCGCCGAGCATGTCCCACATTCGGGGCGCGCCGATGACCGCGAACTGAAGCACCCCCATGGCGGTCATCGCCAACTCGTAGGCGATGCTGCCGGTTACGCGCAGTTGCCCCAGGGGTTGCCCTTTGAGTCCTTTGCCCATTCTTGTTGACGCGCCGAAAGAACCCGGCAAGCCCACCAGGCGATCGCCGCGTAATCTTTCCGTCTCATATACGTTTATGGGCTCGCCGTCGGCGAAGGCGCCGCCGCCAGCGCGGCAGTGGACTACGATACCGCTGCCGGTTTCGGTGGGCCACGGGATATACACTGCACCCGCAACAGGAATGCCACGATGCAGCACACCTATCGACGACGCATATACTGGCAGACCGTTCATGAAGTTGGTGGTGCCGTCCAGCGGGTCAAGAACCCATAAGTAGTCCGGGGCTACTGTATCGCCGTCGGCGCTGGCGTCATCCTCTTCGCCCAGGATCCCGTGGATTGGGAACCGTTCGGCAATGCGGCGTTCGAGGTAGGACTGCGTCTCCTTGTCGGCGGCGGTCACGGGATCCTGTTGGGCTTTGTCCTTGTACTCAACGCTGATGGTTTTGCCGAAGTGCCCAGCGAGCAGATCGCCGGCGCCCCGTGCGAACTCGGCAGCGGCGGACTCGATCTGCATCAGGTCGGATTCGGGAAGGTTCATGACGGCTCGGATTGTACACCATGACGGTGTCCGGGCATTACGGTGTCGTTGCGTTGATGTGTCGCTTGGAACGAGGCAACCCGGCAGTGTGGAGGGATGACGGCTGTTATAATCGGCGTCAGCATTTGAGGAGGCGGGCAATGGACCTGGAACTGAATGGCAAAGTGGCGATCGTGGGTGGTGCCAGCAAGGGGCTTGGGCGGGCGTGTTCGGAGGTGTTGGCCGAGGAAGGAGTGCGGGTCGCAATGTGCGCGCGTACGGCGTCCGATCTGGAGCGGGCTGCGGACGAGATCCGAGCGGCGACGGGCGGTGAAATCTATACGTTCGCCGGAGACCTGGACAAGGAAGAGACCATTGCGGAACTGGTGTCGAGCACTGTGTCCAACTTTGGCCAGTTGGACATTATGATCAACAACTCCGGTGGACCGCCGCAAGCCTATGCCAAGGATTCCACGGAAGAACTTTGGCAGGTCTCCGCAAATCGGTCGCTGTTTTTCTTCGCCCGCATGACGCGGGAAGCATTGCCCCACCTGCGAGCGCAGGGAGGCGGCCGCATCATCAACATCCTGGCCAGCACGGTATACACGCCGATACCCAACCTGGCGCTGTCGGCCGCGACGCGCATGGGCGTCATCGGGTTCATGAAAAACCTGGCCGACGACATCGGCCAGGAAAACATACTCATCAACAACGTGTGCCCCGGCAGCATCATGTCGGAGCGGATGATGGAGAACGTTGAGGACCGGGCGCGCACGCAGGGTATCCCGATCGAGGACGCGCTGGCGCAACGGGCCGAACAAACGGCGCTCAAGCGCATCGGAGAGCCGCGCGAACTGGCGTACCTGGTGGCGTTCCTCGCGTCCTCGCGCTCCAGCTATATCACCGGCACGACCATGCTGGTTGACGGTGGGCTGGTACGGTCGGTGATGTAGCCGCTTTGCCTGCCGACAAGATTACCGACCTGCCATCCCAATGACGACCTCCAGACCGCAATTTACGCAGCCGCCTGAACCTACGACGGCTGAGGAATACGTCGAACGTGGCAACCGCTACAGTCGCAATGGTGTCTACGAGCGGGCCATTGCCGACTACACGGCGGCCATCGAATTGGACGCTGGTTGCGCGGATGCGTGGTTCAACCGGGGCGTGTCCTGGTACGAGGTGGGCGAGTACGAGCAGTCTATCGAAGACCTATCAGCGGCGATCCGCCTCGACCCGGAGGACGACAACTACTATTCACGCAGGTCGCTGTCTTACCTGTTCAATGACCAGCCGGATGAGGCGCAAGCTGACATGGACACCAGCGAGGAGATACGTTTGAGGACGTGGAGATAGCGTTGGAGTCGACATCGACAAGAAATAGGGGCGAATAATCATTCGCCCCTACGGGTTTGTGGTTACTTGACGTTCGCGTCAGGTGGCGGGTTTGAAGAATGGGATGGTGATCTGGGGCGTGGCGGTCTGGAAGGTTACCTCAACGGCCATGCCGATATGGACGTCCCGAGGGTTGCAGTCCACGATATTGGTGAACATGCGCACGCCTTCTTCCAGTTCAACCAGGGCCAGCACGTAGGGAACCATCTCGGCGAAGCCGGTGGTGCGGTTCTGTTGCGTGACGGTGTAAGTCCATACCGTTCCGCGGCCCGAGGACTGGACCCACTGGATGTTTTCGCTCCAGCAGTTGGCGCAGATGCCGCGGGGATACCACTGGTATTCGCCGCAATCATCGCAGCGCTGGATAACAAGCTGGCCTCGGCGGCATGAATCCCAGAAGGGCTTGGTTTCGCCGGCGATACTGGGTAGTGGTCGATTCCAGGTGGTGGTCATGGCTAATCCCTCGCGAGGATGACGGTGCCGCCGGAGTGGCGGGAACCCAGGGCGCCGCCGGTGCCGTGGGCCAGGGCTATCTTGCAATCGGGGACCTGGCGTCCGGTGCCGTCGAACTGGTGCCGGAGTTGGCGGGTTGCCTCGAGGAGCAGAAACAGGCCGCGCATCCCCGGATGGTTTGAGGAGAGGCCGCCGCCGTCGGTGTTGATGGGTAGCGCACCCCCTACCTTGAGGCGACCGCCGCTGACGAACTCTCCACCTTCGCCCTTCTTGCAGAACCCGAGGTCCTCAAGAGTTTCGACGACGGTGATGGTGAAAGAGTCGTACACCATCGCCATGTCGATGTCGTCATGCGTGACGCCGGCCATTTCAAATGCACGGGGCGAACTCTGGTGCGCGGCGATGTAGATCAGGTCGCGCTTGCCGGCCCCTTGGTGTGCGATGGCCTCGCCAGCCCCGAGCACCCAGACGGGAGTGTGGCGACAGTTTCGGGCGACCTCGGGGGAGGCCACGACCACCGCGCCGCCGCCGTCGCTGATTATGCAGCAGTCCATGAGGTGCAGGGGATCCGAAATGACTCGGGAGTTGACCACATCCTCGACCGTGATGGGGTCGCGGAACAACGCCTCGGGGTTCATGGAGGCATGGTGCCGCATGGCTACGGATACCTCGGCTAGCTGCTCGGAGGTCGTGCCGTAGAGGTGCATGTGGCGGCGGGCGATCATGGCGTAGAGGCCAACGGTGGTGAGGCCGTAGAGTTCCTCGAAGCTGTCTGGAGATGGGTCCAGGATGGGGTGCCCAAAGCGTCCGACGCCGCCGGTGCCGACAGAGACGCCGCCGGAGCGGGCGAGACTGCTGTACGTGATGACGGCCACGTTGATGCGGCCGGCCGCGATGGCGGTGAGCGCGTGGGAAAGGTGAAACTCGAACGAACCGCCACCGACCGTGGTGTTGTCCACGTAAGACGGGTACATGTTGAGGTAGTCGGCCAGGTTCATGCCGCTGTTGCGGATGCTGCTCGACGCGGTGAACAGGCCGTCAACATCGTCCTTGGCGAGGCCAGCGTCGGCGAGGGCTTTGATGACGCTTTCGCCCTGGATCTGGAGCTCACTCTTGTCGGGCGAATAGCGGGTGACGTGCTCGTGGATGCCCACGATGGCGGCAGCGCGCCTGAGGTCAACCATGCGGGGTGCACCTCCGTTGGGATAAAAGAGTTCCGGTATTATGCCACAAACGGCAGGCGCGATGGTGTTGCGGCGGACGGACAACCCGAGCGGCGGGATGGACGGGTTGCCGAGGCGATTCTCACGAAATCTTTATATTACGTTCACTACTTGAGAGAGCCGTTTCCTCTGGATTTTCACAATCGTCTGCTATCCTGTAAGCACGTTTACACAGTGTTTACATTCACGCGGGGGCATGGCGGCGATTTGGCCGGTCCCAGAGGCGTTCGCGTGATCAGGTTGATCCCCATACAAATATAATCAAGAGATCACCGTCATATAAAAATGGGCCTGCAAGATAACGCCAACACGCGGACATAATGCGCGGGAGGGGTCATGAATTGGGATCGGGCACGAAATAGAAGGTGGCACGGCCGGAGTGCCCGCGGGGACAAGGTCATGTGGGCGTGGGGGTTCTTGGGTATATTTTTGCTGATCGTCATTGCCCTGATGATCGCCTCGAAGGATCAGCCGTCCAACGCCTCGCTTGCGATCTGGTCGCCCGATATCACCGCGGGGCAGAACACGCACTCGACGATTCCCTAACGCGTGGTTCCGCTCGTTTTGTTTCGAGGCCAAACGACAGGAAAATCGTGAAACGCCACGAATCGGCTCTGTGGCGAAACAGATAGTAGGGCGAAGTTCCCTTGTCCTGCCAATAACCTGCCACCTGTGTCACGTTTGAACGTCGCAAGCTTTGTCGTGTAACTCAGGGCACGCCCCGGTGAGTTGCCCCGCCAGTCATCGGCCCGCGGCGATATCCCCGGATGGTGGATTGCATCACAAGAAGCCACGATGTCGCCGCCGCATTGGGACACGACGGTGGGTGATATACTCGCCGACGATTCGAACCATCCGGAACCGGGGGTGATATGGCGACGAAAAGGAAGGGCGACGGGCTGTTGCTGGTGTACAGCGATGTGGCGCCGGAGAATGACGAGGAATACAACCGCTGGTACAACGAAGAGCACATCCCCGAACGCCTGTCGATCCCAGGAGTGCTGGACGCGGCCCGCTATGAGGCGGTCCAGGGCGGACCGAAATACCTGGCGGTGTACGAGCTGGAGTCCTACGAAGCATGGCACTCTGAGGAGTGGCAGAAGTGGCTGCGGGAGCCGACGGAGTGGTCGCGGCGCATGTCGCCCAGCGTGATCGGGACGGAGTACATCCGGAACCTGTACCAGCGGGTGCATCCTCAGGAATTGTCCGAGGAGACGACGCAGGCGGAGATGTCGCCGTTGATCCTGGTGGGCCGGATGTCGGTTCCCGACGAGATGGAGGAGCGGTGGAACCGTGCCTATAACGAGGAGCGGCTACCGATGGCCTTGGATATTCCCGGCTACATCCGTGCGCGGCGTTTCCAGGCGATGATGGGCGAGCCGAAGTACTGCACGGTGCATGAGATGGAGTCGCTGGCAGTGGCGGAGAGCGATGCGTGGAAGAACTGGAGCCAGATAGTAACGCCGGTTTGGACGCATGATGTGCGTCCGCACATGGTGCATGGCCAAGGCTCACCGGGAGTCTACCGCAGGATTTTCCCAGAGTAGAGTTTTAGACCCGTTTGCGGGATGCACGCTCTGCGGGGCGACCACAGGTCGCCCCGCGTTTGTCAGGCAAGGTCAGGCATACAGGGACGCGGGCACGTTTGCGCCCATGAGGACTTGGCCGGCGTATTCGTAATTGGATGGCAGGCCGGAGATGTGCTGTCCGCTGACGTGAAGGTCGCGGAAGAAACGCTCGAGGCCCACGGAACGGTGGATCGCGTTGGTTCCGGCAACGTTGAACAGGTTGTCCACGATATCCACGGAGCGGCGGATGGCATGGGTGATGGCTAGGCGAGCGCGAATTGCGCGGTCGGGCAGGTCGGGGAGTTGTTTCACCTGCGCGTCCCAGAGCGAGCCGATGCCGTCGAGGACGAACGTCCGCGCGGCGTCGTGCATGGCCTCGCACTCGCCATAGGTGATCTGCACATACGAACGGTCCCTTAGAAGGGCGGGTGAATTCGTGGTGCCGGACCCGGTGGCGAGGTCGTGGAAGCAATCGAGCGCCCCACGGGCCATGCCCAGGGCGTTTGCGGCCGCCAGGGTCCAGCTCAGGAGAATCGCGTTCTGCGGCGGATGGTAGAGGGGGCTTTCGTAATGGGCGATGTCGGCGCGGGTGTAGGTGTGGCGGGTCGGGACGAAGACGTTTGAATATTCGCAGTCGTTGCTGGCAGTGCCGCGCATGCCGAGAGTGGTCCAGTTGTCGATGACCGTGCCGTACGCCACGGGTACGACGGCGATGCGGGTGGCCTGCACGCCTTCGTCGTTCAGGTGCGGGTTGCCATCGGGGTTAAGCAGGCGGCAGTTGAGGAACAACACGGTGGAATGGTCGATGCCGCTGAGGTAGTTCCATCGCCCGTTGATGATGTAACCTCCGTCGGCGATGGTCGCGGTGCCCTCTGGTCGGGCAGAGCCGGAGCCGAGCAGATTGGGCGGGTCGCCGAACAATTCGATGGCGGCCTTTGGAG
>MKWU01003793.1_pt1 | contig 19122 bp, 22 predicted proteins | sample 809101 | NCBI WGS metagenome assembly MKWU01 (sample SAMN05860141, study PRJNA318959) | sponge metagenome | host: Aplysina aerophoba | place: Slovenia: Piran, Adriatic Sea, Gulf of Piran | collected 2013-05-07
CTTTCGCTTTGCTGGCGGCGGTTTTTCGCTCTTTACCTTGGGTTTGGGCATGGGGGCGATTTGGCTCTTTGGCGCACCGGGCGAATACCTCGCGGGTGGGGATACCAAAATCTGGCTGGCTCTGCCGACGTGGTTCGTCTTTGGCATCTATCTCTACTTGCGCGGCATTGGCCGCCGGCACGGTCGCCGCCTCAAGTGGTTGGTGATTGCGGGGTTTGTGCTGGGTCTGATCAATCTGCTGTGGGTGCGACACGATTTTGTCAATTTTGTTTAGGGTTGCCCATCCGTATCAACCCCTCCTTACCGATCCATGTAGCGCAACCGCAACACGGCTGTTTCTTTCATACTACACCGCATCGTCTAGCAAAGCGTCCTTGCTCAGAGTGCAAAGGATTGGCCTACATTTTGCATAAGTCATGTAGCCGATTATCTTTGACCCAATACCAAAGGATGCCCACATGTCCACTCCACAACCCTCTCCCGAGATTACTACCCGCGATGTTTTGCAACAGATTGACCATCGCCTGAGTCTCATCGAGGTGGATGTGCGCGAAAACAATACCAAAACCGAAGCTAAGATCGACGCGCTTGACCGCAAAATCGAGGCTAAGATCGACGCGCTCGATAGCAAATTTGAAGGCAAGATTGACGCGCTTGATAGCAAATTTGAAGGCAAGATTGACGCGCTCGATAGCAAATTTGAAGGCAAGATTGAAGTCGAAATACGCGAATTGCGCCGCGAGTTCAACGGCAAATTTAACTTGGTTATCGGCTTGGTCATCACCTCTTGGCTGTCGATGATGGGTACGCTGCTCTTCAAATTGTAGATACGGTCACGCACCCTTCCGCACCAACCCCGCTCGATTTATCCACAAGCGCAAAATCCGCGCCGCCTAGCGCAACAAATGCACGTAGAATGACCCGCTCGACGCTGCCACCGCTGGTTGAGCTTCTGTTGACCCTGCCGCGAAGCCGCAAGGGATTTGTATCGCCGTCGTTCTGCTGTATCTTCTGTCGCCTACACAAATAAGGAGTCAAGATATCTGATATGCCCCGCGACCCGATGCTCACCCCGGAAGAAGCTCGCGCCATCGTCCTCGACCACGTACAAGTCCTCGGCCCCGAGCGCGTCTCTTTGCTCGAAGCTACTGGCCGCGTGCTCGCCCAAGATGTGTTGGCGCGCCGCGACAATCCACCCTGCGACAACTCGGCCATGGACGGCTATGCCGTGCGCTATGCGGACGTAGCCGCAGCAAGGGACGACGCGCCCGTAGCCTTGGAGGTTATTGAAGACATCCCGGCCGGTAAAGTGCCACAAAAAGCGGTTGGCCCCGGTCAAGCCAGCCGCATTATGACGGGCGCGGGTAAGGGGCAAAAAAAAGGGGTGGGCCCGGGTAAACCCAGCCGCATTATGACGGGCGCGGCCGTGCCCGCCGGAGCCGACACCATCGTCCCGGTAGAGGACACCAGTCCCGCCGAACAGGAGGTTGAGATACTCGCCGTTGAAGAGTGCGGCGAGCACATTCGCCGGCGCGGCGAGGACATGCGCTGCGGCGAGCCGATTATCAAGGCTGGCACCGAGTGTGGCCCGGGCGAACTGGCTGTACTCGCGGCCGTGCAGCAGAGCTTCGTCTCAGTGTATCGCCGACCGCGCGTGGCCATCCTCTCCACCGGCGACGAACTGGTCGAGATCGAGGAGACGCCCGGAGAAGGCCAGATTGTAAACAGCAATACGTGCGCCCTAGCCGCCTTTTGCCATGCCCACGGAGCCGAGCCGGTGATGCTGCCCACAGTAGCGGACGACGAGGCCGCCATCCGTTCCACCATTGAGGCCGCGCTCCGCGCTGACTTTGCCGTCTCTTCGGGCGGCGTCTCGGTCGGCGAGTACGACTTCGTCAAAAAGGTTCTCGACGACTTGGGGGCCGAGACGATCTTTTGGCTCGTGGCCATGAAACCAGGCAAGCCGCTGGTTTTCTGCACAGTCGGCGGCGTGCCCTATTTCGGCCTGCCCGGCAATCCGGTATCGAGCATGATGTCCTTTCTCCAGTTCGTGCGCCCGGCCATCCGCAAGGCCGCAGGCTATCCGCAAGCGGCGTGGTTTTTGCCCGAGGCGCACGCCCGGGTGGAAAGCCCTTGCGACAACGACGGCGACCGCCGCCAGTACATGCGCGCCACCTTGCGCTACCAAGATGGCCAGTTCTGGGTGCGCCCCGCCCGCAGCCAAGGCTCGCACATAATCAGTTCCATGCTCAACGCCAACAGCTTTGTCGTCTTAGAACCTCGCCAGCGCGCTGAGATCGGCGACGAAGTACTGGTGCAGGTTGTTGGGGAATTAGTGATGAGATAGCGGCAAAAAATCGCGACCGTTAGCACCTCTCGGTCGCTTTACCCTTAGGATCCGTTATGGCCTCCAAAGTACTCGACAATCGCACGCTAAAGCGGCTGCAACCGGCGACTTCGCTGTGGAAACAGTACGACCCAGCGGCAGCGCCTCGCGCCTTTAAGGCCGAAGATCCAGCCCAAGCGCGCCGCTGGCAAAAGACGACGCGACGCGCCCTCGCCAAGCATTTGGGCCTAGCAGCAGGCGACGAGACGGACTTGGTCTCGCGCAAAGTAGAAGAGATCGACAAAGGCGATTATACGCGGCAAAAAATAATTCTGCGCACCGGCCCCCATGCGCAGATGCCGGTGTACATCTTGTTGCCCAAAGGTGCCGACGGCCCCCTGCCCACGGTCGTAGCTTTCCACGGCCACGGCTACGGCGTCAAGGACATCGTCGGTTTGTGGGAAGACGGCGGCGAGCGCGACGAACCCGACGGGTACCACAAGGACTTTGGCGTGGCCCTGTGCCGCGCTGGCTTTGCCGTGGCCGCCCCAGAAATTTCGGGCTTTGGCGAGCGCCAGACCGATTTCTCCTATCTGGAACGCGGCCAAGGAGCGCCTTCGACCTGTACTCATATGGCCATGCTCGCCTTCCACTTGGGTACCTCGGTGGTAGGCATCCGCGTGCGCGATGGGCTTCACTTGATCGATTACTTGGAAACCCGCCCCGAGTTCGACACCAGTCGCCTCGGTGCCATGGGAATTTCGGGCGGCGGCATGCACACCTTCTTCTCCACCTGTATGGACGAGCGCATCCGCGCCTGCGTGATCAGCGGCTACTACTCGACCTTCCAGCACAGCATCCTCGCGATGTCGCACTGCCCCTGCAACTACGTGCCGGGCTTGGCTGAATTCGGCGAAATGTACGATCTGGTCGGTCTCATCGCCCCGCGCCCATTGCTGGTGGAAGCTGGCACCCACGACCCCATCTTCCCCATTGCCGCGGTGCGCTCCAGCCTGACCAAAGCGCGCCGAGTGTACGGCGTTTTCTCAGCTCGCCGACGGGTGGAAGCCGACATTTTTTCGGGCCGTCACCAAATCAGCGGTGCCCGCGCGTACGACTTTCTCCGCGAAGCCATCGTCTGAAGGCCGCGCAAGCAAAATCTAACCCCGAGGACTCTCTATGAATCGCCCCCCCACAGAATTCAAACGCGTACCTGTCTCCATGCTGCGCTCCTTTACCGCCGACTGCCTCAAGGCCGCTGGGCTACGCGCCGACCACGCCGACCAGCTAGCCGAGCTGTTGTCCAACTCCGACTTGCGCGGCGTGCGCTCGCACGGCACCCGCGCCATGGTTGGCTATTGCGGCGGCCTTCGCGACGGCACCGTCAACCCCAACCCCGACCTGCGCGTGCTCCAAGATACCGAAACTACGGTTCTCATCGACGGCGACGGCGGCTTGGGCTACGCGCCGATGATGCTGGCCACCGAAAAGGCCATTGAGAAGGCCAAACAATACAAGGTCGCCCTCGGCGCGGCCTGCCACCTCGGGCACTACGGCTCGGCTGGCCACTACGTGCGCCGCGCCATGCAGGAGGGCTGCTGCGCCTTTTCGGTGCAGGGGAGCCATCCCAATTACTTCGGCGAGGGCGGGGGCAACAAGGGCCAGCAGTCCGCCTACTGGGGCAACCCGCCGCTCAGCTTTGGCTTTCCGTCAGAAGAAGAGCCGCCGCTGGTCCTCGACGCAGCGACATGCATCTTGGCCGACTACCATCGCGGCCCTGAATACGATGCCTTACAGGAGTTGATCCCGCCGGCTTTCTTCAAGTCAATGGGTTATACCGGCTCGGCGATGACGCTGGGCGGAGCTTTCGTCGGTCAGAACAGCGACCGCGCTCGGGACGTTACCCAGCGGTGGCCCCGCGCGGGCAGTGGCGGCCTGATCATCGTCATGGACATTGGCGCGTTTGCCCCGCCCGACGCTTTCCGTGCTGGCGTTGACAATCTCGTGCGCGGCGTCCGCGAGACTATGGAACCCGTGCGCGGGTACGACGAGGCGACCGTGCCGGGCACTATTGAGCACCGCAAGAGCGAGGAATACGCCCGCGAAGGGGTGCCGATAGGATTGGACGATTTGGAAAGGCTAGCGGCGTGCGGACGCGAGTTGGGAGTTGAGGCGGAGTGGGATTAAACAGGGGCTGAGTGTTTTATCGAATATGGCGTAAAATTTCAAGCACTACTGCAAAATTTACGCCATTTTTAAAAAATCAACGCTTACTCAATCCGCACTTCCCGCTCCTGCTCCGCCGACTCGTACAGCCCGTCCATCATCTTCTGCACCATCAGGCCGTGCTCGCCGGGCGACAGGGTTTCCGCGCCGTAGAGTACGTGATCGACGAAGTTGCGCATCTTCTGGCCGAAGCCGTCGGCTGCTGGGCCGCTGGGCAGCCAGTCGGGCTGGGTGTTGACCATGTAGTCGTTGGCGTCGTGGAAAAAACCCGGCGGGTCCCAGGTGGTACCGCCCTTCTCGCCCATCAGCGTGAAGTTCCCAATCCCCTTCTCGATATGGGCGGCGAAGCTGGTCTCGATACTGAGCATTGCGCCGTTGGCAAAGCGGATATGCCCCACGGCTAAGTCCTCTACCGTATAGGTCTTATAATCCCAGTTGGGCCAGATCGAGGCCACGTTTGACGGCTTGTCGCCGATGTAGGTATAGGTGCTGCCGCTGGCTGCCACCGGTTTAGGCGCGCCCATCGCATAATGCGTGGCCTCCAGCATGTGAACGCCGATGTCGATCAGCGGTCCGCCGCCTTGTAGATCCTTGCGACCGAAGACGCCCCAGTTGGGAATGCCGCGCCGCCGCAGGGACTGCACTCGGGCGTACAGGACGGTGCCCAGTTCGCCATCGTCAACGAGCTTCTTGATGAACTGCGTCTTCGGATCGTAGCGGTTCTGGAATCCAATGATCAGCTTTTTGTTGTTTTTCTTCGCAGCGTCGAGCATCTGCTGCCCCTCGCGCGCGTTCATGGCCAAAGGCTTCTCGACGAGGACGTGGGCACCCGCGTCGAGCGCGGCGATGGAGCAGGGAGCGTGCAGGCCGTTGGGCGTGCAGACGCTCACCGCGTCGGGTGCGACCTGCCGGAGCATCTCCTCGTAGTCGGCGTAGGCTGCGGGGATTTCGTATTCCTCGCAGCATTTTTGCGCTCTTTCCAAGGCCACGTCCGCCGCGGCGACCATCTCCACGTCGTCCATGTCTTGGTAATAGCGCATGTGCGCCCCAGCGATGCCGCCAGCGCCGATCAGGGCGACGCGCAGCTTGTCTTGTTTGTTCTTAGCCATTGCTCTCCGTTCGTTTGAATTCGTGGCGAGGCACAAAAAAACCGGCCCGCAGACCGGTTTTTTCTCCTACAGGTACCATCCTATTCCGCTTGGAACTGCTCGATGAGCTGGCGCACGTCTGGGTGCCCGTCAACGCTGCGGCCGGGATGGATGATCAGCCGGTAGCGGAAGACGGCTAGGTCGCCGCCGGGGATGGTCAGGCTCGCGTCGATGTTTTCGTCGCCCTTAAAATCGTGTACCCCAAAGGCGTTGGCGGTAAACAGCCCGTAGCCGCGCACGTGCCAATAGGTCGGATGGCGGGGATTGTCGCGGTGATCGACGACGGTGTGCCCCCACTCCTCGCCATCGGCTAGCGGCCCGGAGTAATCCACCCAAGCGGCCTGCTGGCCCCAAGTAACTTCCTCACCTTGGCCGTTTTCAAAGACTTGGCCGGCGGAGTTTTCAATCCGCCCCGCGTCCTTGGCATCCATGGAGGTCGGCACCCGGATCGAAAAAAGCCCGCCCTCTTTGGTGTCGCCGAAGGTCACGTCGCCGTAGCGGGTGCGGAACTCACTGCGTTGGTCTATGATCCGCAACGCACCTTCAGCGCGGATGGCGATGGTGCGCCGCTCCTCCAACAGCTTCTCGCCCTCTGGCCCAAACCAATCGACAATCCCGTCGATCTGCGCTGTGCCGTCGGCTGCGCCTACTACCGGCTCGCCCCGTTGCAGCATGGCGCCGTGGCCGGTGCCCTCGTCCCAGAGGTTGTGGCCGTTGACTAGGCCGTGGGCCGTGTAGATGCCGCGATGGTGGTAGTGGTCCTGGGTCTCGCCTTCGACGCCTTCCATCGGATAGGCGCGGGTGAGGCCGGTGCCGCTGGGCGTCAGCACTGGGTAGAAGTACGGGCGGCACACGTAGTGGCCGTAGCGGTATTCGGTAAAAAGCAGGCCGTCGATGGTGACGACGGCCTTGCAGTCTGCGGGAATTAGCTCGATATCGATCATTGCTTCCTTTCGGTTATGCGGCCCGGCCACAGCAGCGCTTGTACTTCTTGCCGCTGCCGCAGGAGCAGGGGTCATTGCGGCCGGGGGCCTTTTGGTGCAGGGCCGCTTTGACCGCGTCCCTTTTTCTAGACCATTCCATCACGCCGGTAGCCGGTCGGCCGTGCCGCAGCTCGTTGGCCATAAAGCGCATGTAGGGATCGACGTGCCCGAAGTACATCTTGTACCCCTTGCACAGGTAGTTGAGGCCGTCTTCGCCGCGCGGGGTTTTGGTAAAGCGGTGCTTGGGGCAGCCGCCGTTGCAGGCGAAGCGATAATCGCATTCGATGCAGTACTGGGGCAGCGTGTCCTTTTTGTCCTGCCCGAACTTGGTCTGCTGCGGGCTGGCGACCATGTCGCGGATGCTCTCCTCATGGACGTTGCCCAGCCGATAATCCGAATAGACGAAGTGGTCGCAAGAGTACAGGTCGCCGTTGTGCTCGATGATCAGCGCCTTGCCGCAGGTCTCGGCGAAGATGCACAGGCTCGCATCTTGGCCCAGCCACGAGCCGAGCGTCACGTCAAAGAGCTGGACAAAGACTTGGCCGACGTCGTTGCGCACCCACTCGTCAAAAATCGCGCAGAGGAACTTGCCGTACTGCCCCGACCCCACCGACCACTTAGAGACTGGTGCCCGGCCCTCGTATTCGGGATCGACTAACTCCAGCCCGTCCTCGTCCGGCTCGTGCGCGATGCGCTCGACGATGGGAATAAACTGCATAAACCCCGAGCCTTCTTCGCGCAGGAAGCGGTAGATTTCGAGGGGATGATCGGCGTTGTGGTTTTGTAGCACGGTCAGAGTGTTGAATTCCACCGCGTGCTTTTTGAGCATTTGCAGACCGGCGTACACGCGGTCGTAGGTCGGCTTCTGGCCCTTGTCAACTCGGTAGTGGTCGTGGTAGGTGCGTGGCCCGTCGATCGACAGCCCGATTAGGAATTTGTTTTCCGCGAGGAACTCGCCCCACTCGTCGTCGAGGAGGATGCCGTTGGTCTGGAAGGCGTTGGTGACGAGCTTGCCGTTGGCGTATTGCTGCTGTAGCTCGACTGCGCGGCGGAAGAAGTCCACGCCCATCAGGGTCGGCTCGCCGCCCTGCCAAGCGAAGTCCACCTGCGGCACGTCTTGGGCCTCGATGTACTGCTTGACGTATAGTTCGAGCGTCTCGTCGGACATGCGCCAGTTTTTACGCGCGTCCGGGTAGAGCTTCTCCTTTTCGAGGTAGAAGCAGTACTTGCAGTCGATGTTGCAGACCGAGCCCGAGGGCTTGGCCATTATGTGGGAAGACGCCGGAGCAGGGTTGAATGTGGTCGCAGTTTCCATCAGAGCCTATCTTGAAGTGGTGAGTATGATAGCGTTTGCCCTTCCGCAATGCAAATATAAGGAAATTAGATGCGTACCATTTTTGTCGGCGACGTGCACGGCTGCGCCGCTGAGTTTGAAGCCTTCCTTGCAAAAATAAGTTACGACCGAGCCAAAGATCGTCTGTTGCTGGCCGGCGATGCCTTTGCCCGTGGCCCCGACCCGCTGGCGGTGTGGCAGTTGATTTGCGATACCGAGGCCGAGATGGTCTTGGGCAATCACGACGCTCGTCTCTTGAAGCAGCTAACCGCCTTGAAGAAGGGCCGCAAGCCCAAAGTGAAGTTCCCCGACCAGCGCTATACCCTCGCCCAGCTTAAGTCCGCCCACGGCGAAATCCTCGCTTGGCTCCGGCAGTGCCCGCTCTATATCGCGGAAGACGCTTTCCTGCTAGTCCACGCCGGCATCAATCCGAAAAAAGGCTTACAAGGCACCCGCCGCAAAGAATTCCTCAAGATCCGCACTTGGCCGCCCTCCGACGATCTCGCCAGCCCGCGCTGGCACGATTTCTACGAGCCGGAGCACCCCCTGATCGTCTTTGGCCACGACGCGCCCGGCGGCTTGGTGGTCAAAAAGCGCGGCGGCCGCCCCTATCTTCTCGGCCTCGACTCGGGCTGTATCTACGGCGGTCAGCTCAGTGGGTATGTGCTTGAAGAAGCGCGGCTGGTGCAAGTGGAGAGCCAGCAAGTGGCGGATGTGTGGAAGCGGCTGGCTTAGGCGAGGTCGTCGTTCCAGAGCATTTGGACGAAGGTGGCTGCGGGCAGGATGTCGATACCGTCGTCCGTGCGTCGAGCGCGGGGTTCGAGGCATGCGACCACTCGCCGGCCGACGCTCGGATGATCCTTTACTAGGCTACGCAACCCTTTCAAGTGGTTGCTGACGATGTGATTGCTCGCCTTGGCCTCGACCGCTAGCCGCATGTCGCCCAAGATAAAATCAACCTCGGTACCGCCGGCTAGCCGCCAATAGGTCAGTTCGTCATCGAACACTTGATAATCGGCAAACGCGGTCAATTCGTGGAACACCCAGTTTTCAAATGCCTTGCCGTATAGCTCCGAGCCGGGCAGCAGTTGGCCCCGGCGGGCGAGTCGGTTGACTACTCCGACATCCGCAAAGTAGAACTTGGGCGCGGCAACCACTCTTCGCTTGGGACGCTTGCGGAAGGCGGGCAACCAGCGCCCGAGCAGCGCGTCTTCGAGAATCTCGTAGTAGCCTCTCGCCGTGTGACTGGTAACGCCGCACTCCCGCGCGATGTTGGAGAAGTTGACCATTTCGGTATCGCCTAGCGCGGCTGAGTTCAAAAATCCAGCAAATGCGGGCAAATTGCGGACTAGCCCTTCGGCCGCGACTTCCTCCTTGAGATAGTCGGCGACATAAGCGTCGAGCAATCGCGCGGGACGGGCGTTGGCGTACATTCGGGGCAGGTAGCCGTGGTTGAGGAGGCGGGTGAGGTCAAAGTCGGCACCGAGTTCCCACGCGGTCAGCCCATGCAGTTGGTAGCGCACGGCCCGTCCGCCGAGCAGGTTGGCCCCTCCGCGCCGCACCTTGCGGGCACTGGAGCCGCAAAGGGCGAAACTCAGCCCTCGGTTTTCGATCAGCCAATGCACCTCATCGAGCAGCGCAGGTACCTTCTGAATCTCATCAATGACGATCTGGCGATTGGGATCGAACCCTGTGGCCTCGATTTCTTGACGCAAAAACTCCGGGTTGGCGACGTACCGCCTGAATTCGTCTGCCTTTAGGAGATCAAGCCACAGGCCGTCGGCGTACTGGTGTTTTAGCAGGGTGCTTTTGCCCGCCTGTCGCGGCCCCCAGAGGAAAAACGTCTCGGTGCCGGACGGGGGTAGGTCTAGATTTCGCTTGTACATGGACTTAAAATTAACGTGTAAATTTGAAATAGCTATTCAAAATTACATGATAATTTTAAGTAGTGATTCAAAATTACAGAAAAATAAAGGCACCCGTACGCGCCTTCAGGAAGCGGTCTGTTGCCTCAAACAGATTGCGACTCGTAGCGCTCGACTTCGATTTCATCCTCGCGCGCTTGCGCCTGAGCGACGTCGTAGGCCGCTTGTAGCCGTATCCAAGTCTCCGTTGTAGAGCCGAAGGCTTTCGCTAGGCGGATCGCCATGTCGGCTGACATGCGAGCGCGACAATTCACCAGATTCGAGAGGGCTTGGCGGCTGACGCCGAGGATCTTCGCACCTTCGGTGACATTGAGGCCGAGCGGCTCCAGGCAGGACACGCGCACGACCTTGCCAGGATGCGGCGGGTTCTTCATGGGCATGTCGGTTCTCCCTTTATTCAGTGGTAATCAATCAGTTCGACGTCGTAGACGTCCTCTCCTTCAAACCGGAAGATGATGCGCCAGTTGGCCTTCACGGTCACTGACCAATAACCCTTTCGGTCGCCTTTGAGTGCATGCAGCCGATAGTGGGGAAGGCGCATTGCTTCGGGAGAGCTGGCGACATCGAGCTGAGCGAGGATTACTTCTACGCGATCATGCAAATTGGGGCCGATGAGGCTACGGTCGTCATGTTCGTACAAGCGCTTGAGCCCACGATGTCGAAAGCTCCGTATCATCTTATAGAATGTAATGTGTCAATTGACACTTGTCAAGAACGAGAACTTAATAATCAAAAGCCTGTGGTGGCGTCCTTTCTGGGTGGGTGCTGGTTATCAATAGGGTAGGGAGGAGTGAAACACTAGGAGGCGGGCTAAACATTGCCCTTGACCTGTTTATGGTCTATATTTGGTCCGAAAAGGAGGTGCCCATGAAACTGTCCAGTCAGATCAAGCCAATCAGTTATCTCAAGGCCCACGCCGCTGAGATCGTGCGCACGCTTGGAGACCAACCAGAACCCTTGATTATTACCCAAAATGGCGAAGCCAAGGCGGTCATGCAGGATATCGACAGCTACGAGCAGATGCAGGAAACCCTTGCGTTGCTCAAGATTCTCGCGTTGGGTAGCCGCCAAATCGAAGCAGGTCAGGTGCAGCCCGCCGCCGATGTCGTCGCACGGCTTCGGGAGCGGCGGCGGGATCGCTGATGGCTTTTTTGGTTCAGTTGACCGATGATGCGATGCGCGACTTGGAGGAAATCTGCGATTACATTGATCGGCATGATGAGCCGAGCCGGGCGGATTATGTGCTGGAGCAGATTGAGAAGGCTTTCAGCAGCCTCTCCGAGTATCCCGAGCGCGGGAACTACCCGGCGGAACTGCTGGACATTGGGATTCGGGAATACCGCGAGATATTCTTCAAGCCCTACCGCATCATCTATCGGGTGATGGAAAATAACGTCTATGTGCTCTTGATCGCCGATGGACGGCGCGACATGCAGACATTGCTACAGCGGCGCTTGTTGTGGGCATAAGCCCTTTCCGAATCTGTCTTGGGGGTTATGGTAGCTATCTTTCCGCTATCTCACTGCACGGCGCGGCGTTGAAGATTCTTTCAATCTCCGGTCTCGGAACGCTGGGCAAGAATCTGTCAATCACAGTTTTCTCCTCCTTTTACTTCAGGTCATCGAGAGCTTTATCGACGGCTGTTGTCCAGTCTTTCATCCGTTCTGTTAGTTCGGCAACCATCTCATCTTTTCTCATTATTACTTTTGTTAAATTTTCTTCCTTCCAATATATTATTTCTTGATAAATCACACTGTTGTGCTTTTTGATAGGTCGGTCAATGTGGTTCTCAAACGCATCTTTAAACTTGCTCACGTCTATACTGTCAGGGAGACTTACTCGCAATTGTTCACGGTCAATTTCCTCCGGAAGATTAATCTGCCTCCAAAGATCAATTCCCGTATCTTCCGGCCAATCTTTTCTTTGCAGTACAAAAACAACATTTTCGTCGATGTCTGGGACGACTTTCCAATTTTTGTTTTTACCCCATTGCTTAAGACGATTTTTGACGCCTTCCTTTACTCCCTGAATCAATTTTTTCTTAACATGCGGCATCGCCTTCTCAACTTGGAGAGCTAGGGCCAAGTTTTTTTCATCGCTCATAATAAATTTCATTGTCGTATCAACGATAATGTCTTGCCCCATGATCTAATTCTCCTCTTTGAACGTTTGTTGGATGTATTTCAGCAAGCCCTTCAGGAACCAGCGTACCCGTTCGGCTTCGCATTCCCTCCAACACTGCTCGATCCAATTTTCGAGGGAGCCACTGGTGCGGTTCTTTCGATAGGGCACCGTCCCACAGCATTCCCTTAATTTGGGATCGTCCGGTAAGGTCTGCGGATCGCTGCCGTTGCCGCTCAAATATAGTATCCACGCGGTTCCGCTTTTCTTTACTTTGCTTTGCAGGTACTCCATATATGCCTCGACCTGCCTCTCTTGCTCTTCTGCCCATGGCTTGTTCTCGATCCCGATCCAGTGATTATCGGACATCTCCAGAACGATATCGATCTTTCGCCGTTCATGCGTCGAATATTCAAGATGGACCATCTTTGCATTTGTGAAAGTCCGAGAAGGAGAATACTCGGGCAACGTTTCTTTCAGGAATAGGGATAAAAAACGGTCGCCCTGACCATGCGTGCCCGAAGAATCGAGAATATCGGCGAATATGCACGACAGATCGGTTTCCCGTACACGGAAGTAATCGAAAATGGAGAACTTTGTCGCAGCTCTTCGATCCATTTCCTCTTGTGCCCGTTTGGCAATATCGACCGCCGCACCGAGATCAGAAAAAAAACTCGTCATTTCATCCTTATGAACTGCGATGATGCTACTGATCTCCCGTCCGAGGTGTCCGAAGAAATCTCTTAGCTCGGTCTCGTGTTCTTCAAAGTGGATATCGTTCATTCTATCGTCCATCTATCTTTCCAACTGAGCCTTCCGTCAAGACTGGCCGGCTCCGAGCCTCGCAAGCTAAATTTATGATAATGTTTCACGAAGTGCCAACTCACCTCCGGTATCTCTTCTTTTCGACCTTCGCATCTGGCCTCAGGCTACGTTCAAAAGCCCACCCCCCGCACATGGCTCGGTTTGGCTTCGCACTCGGCGCGCAGTAATTCGGCGAGTATCTTTGCGTCTTGTAGGGGCCGAGGATTTCAGTTTTTTGGCTAATGAATCAGGGGATTGGCTAGCATATTACTCTTCCGGGGCCATCCGCCACTCAGGCGCAAGCGGCTCATAAGTCGCGCTCTCGGCGTTCCATTTCAGAGAGACCGAGCAAGGGGGGCCGTTGCGCTGCTTGTCGATGATGATCTCGGCAAGGCTTTCGAGGCTCCCGCCATCTGGCGAGGTGAGGCCGTACATATCTGGACGGTAGATGAACATCACCACGTCGGTGGCTTGCTCGATCCTCTCCGGCAAATCCGATAACTGCGGTCTCGGGTCCATAAAGCTGTCCTCTGTGCACGATAGCTGCACCAGCACCAGCACCGGCAGGTCCAACTCCATAGCTAGGTCCTTCAGCCTGCGCAAAATGTGCAAGATTTTCCGCTCTCGGCTCTGCGTCCTGACATGTCCACTCATAAGCTGGAGATAGTCGATCACGACCATGCCGATCCCGCACTCGCGCTGCAAGCGCCGCGCCTTGGCCCGCGCTTCAAACATCGAGATGCTAGGCGTGTCGTCGATGAAGATCGGCGCTTGGGCCAAGCGGTCGGTATAGTGCGTCAGGCGCGCCCAGTCTTCATCGCGTAGTCGCCCAGTGCGGAGCTTGTGCAAATCGACCTTTGTCTCGATGCTGAGCAGGCGCTGGACCACCTGTATCTTGGACATTTTCGGACTGAAGATTAACACTCCGACTCTGGCATCCACGGCTGCGTTGCGCGCCAAGGTAAGCGCCAGTGCCGTCTTGCCCACGCCCGGGTGCGCTGCCAGCACGATCAGATCCCCCTTCTGAAGGCCAGAGATACAATCATTGAGATCACTAAACCCGGTATCGACCCCGGAGACTGTGCCGACCTTATTATGGACACGCTTACTCTGTTCGAGCACGTCGCCTATGAGCGATTCCAGCGACTCAATTCCACCGCTGATCCAATTTTCACCAATGCTAAAAAGCTGCTGCTCGGCTCGGTTGATTAGCTCTAGTACATCCCCGCTGCCTTTGTAGGCTTGCTCGATGATGTCGCTGGCGGTCTCGATGAGCCGGCGGCTGAGTGCCTTTTCCAAGACAGTCCGCGCATGGACGTCGATATTGGCGGCGTTGGCGACCTTGGCAGCTAGCTCAGCCAGATAGATGGCTCCGCCGCCGTCATCGAGTTGGTCGCGGCTCTTGAGCTCTTCGGCCAAGGTGAGCTGATCAACGGCCACGCCGCGTTCGTAGAGGCTGATGACGGCCTCGCAGATCTGGCTATGCGAAGCGTTGTAGAAGCAGTTTGGATCAAGAATTTCGATGGCATGGCCAACGGCGCGTTGTTCGAGCATCATCGCCCCCAACACGGCCTGCTCTATCTCAATGGCCTGCGGCGGCATGCGTCCTAGGTGCTGAGTATCGGTCATATAGGAGCCTCGTTTCTGGCTCCTAAATTTTCGCCCACAGGTGCGACAGATCGCGTCGCAGGTGGAACTTTTTACAGGGAGCGGAGGCTCGGAACGCAGTTTTTAACTATCGGCCGGGGGTGAGATACTGGAGGACGAGCTATAACGCGACGTGCGATTTGGAGGATATCTCGATTATATCGATCAGCATGATGTGCTGAGCGACATATGTGATGGAGCAGATTGAGAAGGAGATCTCACTTAATGGATGCGATACGGAACTTCGCTCACGAGGTCGGGAAAAGATACTGGACGGAATGAATTATAACAGTCGAGCACAACGGATCAACAACTCCGCCGCACTCATCATAGAATGTGCATAAGGCCTCTGATCCAAATAGCGAAGCCTATATTCGAAGTCTTCTGGAATGTCAAAATCATCTGGTAGCATTTGTAACACAAAATTGGGGGATAAGCTCGGAAGGACATGTTGGACGTCTTGAGTGTCATAAAAATAGATGTGGCTAGGGTCAGTAAGCAACATAACCCCACTGTTTTTAATATCTACAAAGAGAATCATAGTTTCAGTCATCTTTGTTCTCCTTCTTCATCTTTTGAATTCTCTCGTGTGTTGAGGTTGGGTCTCATTCGGAGCCTTGCCCTCAACCCTCGTGTTCACCATTTACGATCAAAAGCCCATCTTGCGCGAATGATTTGGCTTGGCCTCGCACTCGGTGCGCAGCAATTCGGCGAGTGCCTTCGCGTCTTGCAGGAGGCCGAGGATTTCGGCTTTTCGGCGGACTACGGCGAAATCGCCTGGAGTCAGGATGGTAAGGTCGCCGATTTCGGGCGGAGGTCCGAGTGAGAAATAGGTGTGGAACGCCGCTTGCGACTGGTCGAGGGTGAGATAGTCGAGCGCAATTTTGAAGGTGAAGCGGGTGTGGAACGAGTTGGCTGGTACGCCAAGGACATAGGGCAGGAGATAACTCGTGACGTTGAAAAATCTTCGTCGGTGATGGAGACGGCCACATTCGAAAACAGAGTCAATCAGCGACTCGATAATCGATTGCATGTGACTACGCAGCATAATTTCCAGCATCGCGACGTCCTCCGGCGCAAGGTCTATCTCCCATTCGAGTTGCCGGAGCCGCCGCGTCGTGCAGTCCTCCTGCGTCCCTCCACAGGCCGCCGAATATTCGTTTTCAAGGCTCTTCCGCAGGCGTTGCCATTCCCGTGAGGACATTTCCTTTTCGTTATGTCTGCTTGCTCGGTGCTCGCCCAGTTCTTTGCTCTCGCCCTCAAGCGCGAGCAGGTCGTAGTTCTCGAAAACCCAATCGACTAAATTCCTTGCTTCTGGGGAGGCATAGTGGAAGCGCGAGGCGGCGTTGCAGAGGTAAAAGAGAACAAGCTGTCGTTCGTAGGCATTGAGCATGGTTTCTTCCCGAAATGACATGGTGCTTACTGCGATACTAAAATCGCCAGATCGACATCCACTCCATCAAAAAATGACTCTATCGCGGCAGCTAGGAGATCTCTGTTAGAGTCTATGATTAGGAGAAAACCCTCGGCGACGACGAGGATCGGCGTCTCCAACTCGTTTTCTTCGGGTATGATCGATACCGCAGATACTATGAGGTAGTCTAGCGGCACGTATGCTACTGCGTCAGGTCCGAGGTTGGGGAACGCCGCCTTGAGATAAAGGGCTTGGAAAGTTGTTGGGGTTATCCGGTCATCCTCTATGAGGATGTTGCTGTCCTCGTCATAGAGGGAACGGGACAGTCGTTGCTCGATAATGATTCCTTCTCTGGGTGGTCCGATTTCGCCCTGCGGCCCTTGCGGCCCCGCTGGCCCCATCGGTCCCGCCGGGCCTTCGCAGGCGACAAGGCCGAAGGCCAACATAGCTACGAAAAAAGAAAAGCGAGTAAGCACTGCACACCTCCTTCTGGTTGTGGGAAAAGGAAACTTACCTAGGAGGTGCGACAGAGCACGTCGCAGGCAGAAACTTTTTACGAGGGGATCAATTTTGCCGAAATTGTCTGCCTAATCGCGCTTATGGTAGGGGAAAATCTCGTTTACTATATCTTGGGGCAAACAAACGCAGGACGTTATCTCTTCTGTTAGTAATCCAATTTCCCGATGGCAGAGGCTACCCCGTCACAGCTAGAGTAATGACCGATAGGGAAAAACGAAGATATAGACAAAGGAGGAACCCATGAAGCGTCCTAACATTCCACAAACCGATTCGATTCAAGAGCTTGCTCATTTCTGGGACACTCATGACTTAACGGATTTTGAGAATGAACTTGAGGAAGTGGGGAGATCTGTTTTTGAACGGCAGATCGTAATCCCTGTTCGCTTAGAGCCTGAAGCATCTGAGCTTGTCAAGGAGCTTGCCAAGTCGCGTGGCATTTCTGATGTGAAGCTGATTCAGGAGTGGATCGCTGAACGCATTGAGGCTTCGTCGGGATCGGTGCCTTAAAGTTTGAGTAATCCGTTCCGATCAGCATCTTAGGCGAGCTCGCCGTTCCAGAGCATTTGGACGGAGATGGCCGCGGGTTGTTTACGAAGAGATCAATTTTGCCAAAATCGTCTGTCTGACTGCGCTTTACGAAAGCATGGTCAAGTTGGGATCTGTCTCAGCATCTGCGTACTTCTGGAGAAGGACTTGCCTGAAGTCTCCAACGAACTGCTGTACGTAGCTGGCCTTCACTTGGTTCTCGGCCTCCTGCAGCCACCCCTTTGCCCATTCCACTAGGCTCACACAGGCGAAATGATCACCCAGTTCGGTCTGTCGCTCTGATGGAAGGCTCTCAGGGGGCGGCGGTTTACTCTCCGGGGTCGGGGTCAGGTACAGCAGCAGATATTGTCCCTTGTACTTTTTATCAAGGTTTTCGGCGTAGGCGTCTAGTTGTCTTGGTGGATGTTTTTTGCCCGGTTTGTTCTCAATCGCGATCCCCACTTCTCTCCCGTCAACACTCATGCGGATCTCTATATCAATTCTCCGCTTCCGGTTATCGATGTGAGTAGTCGGCGCTTCTCTATAGACTAGCGGATGCGACCAAGTGGAATCGTCTGGCAGAATCCGCTTCATACCTAGCTGCGTCGCTTCGTTGTCCCGCAAGTGCTTCAAGAGAGCGGCCAAGAACAGGTCTCCCTGTCCATGGGCAGAGTCGGGTCGAAGCAGGTCCGCCAGCACGTCGGACATACAGTTTTCGTCGAGATGGATATACCTGAAAGTGCTGAAACGTCGAGCAAGGTGGCGGTCAATGACAACCGAGGCTTTCCCTAAGATATCAAGACCTTGCTTGGCACCTTCGAAGAATCGCGGAGTTTCTTGCCTGAGCCTTGTATCATGGGCTTTCCTCTGATCGTCAAGACCTTGCTTGGCACCTTCGAAGAAATCATGGATTTCCTGCTTCGTGTCGCTGACCATCTTCAAGCTCCCAATACCTTCGAAATGGCCTCCGCAGGACGTACCAACATGTCTGTGAAGTACGCGATCTTATTGCACCTGAGCTCGCCGTCGTGCAGCGTACTCAGGGATTCAAAGCTCTTGTGACTTGGTTCTGGATAGAACCACCAACGCCAATAATCATGGGTCTCCAGGTCCAGATCCGTATCCTCGAAAAAGCTGGCGAGATCTTCCGCCTGTGGGCAAGTTCCGTTTGCTGCAGGTGTTCCCACGAACAGATTATTCTTTTCTCGAATGAGATGTATTTCGATCTCTGGGTCCTTCATGGTTACCATATAGATACAGTCGTCTTGCACTTCCAGATTTATTTTCGGAATCCTTGTATCCCACTGACAGTGAAGACCACGTTCCTTGAGTTCTCTTTCGACACTCTTATCGAGTTTCTTTAGAAACGAGAACACAATTGCTGTTTTTAGCTCTGGTTGTAACTGACCGATTGCCAATGCAAGCCAGATATTCTTATCCGACTCCATGCAGTAATTTACTAGAAACTCTTTTTCCTCATCCCTCAGTTCTCTCATCATAGTCTCCTCTCCTCTTTTGCTTGAGATTCACGGCTTCTTTCTCATCCTCTGCGAAGATATTACTGAACTTCTGCGACAGATCACGTCGCACCCTCGTCATCCAATCCCAGCGCCTCCCGCATCTCCTCCCGCACCGCTTCCCGCAATTCCTCCGGCTCCAACACCTCAGCCGCTGCCCCAAAACTCAACACCCAACTCTTGATCTCGTAAAACCCCCCAGCTCGCAGCCGCAGCACCACCCGCCCGTCGTCCAGCTCTTCCAGCTCCTGGCTTGGATGCCAGATCCGCTCCCGTATGTAGGGCGCCTGCTCTTCGGTGAACCGAACCACCACGTCCATCGGCTCCTCGAACGAGACGCCAAACGCATTGCCTACTTGCTCGTCAACCGACAGGTGATCCGGCGGCTCAAACTCCTTCTCGGTTACTTCCACCGACTCAAAGCGGTCCACCGCCTGCGTGATGAGTTGGTCGTAGTAGGGCACCCGCGAGATTACGTATAGACCACCCCGGTGCGGCAGGAGGCGCAGCGGTTCGATATTGTACTGCCGGGCGCTCTCCGCCCATGGCGAGCGATAGCTCACCCAGCACACGCGGCGCTCCAGTATGGCGTCGTGCAGGTTTTCGAGGATCTCGCGGGCGTCTTCGTACGGCT
>MKWU01003794.1_pt1 | contig 19096 bp, 20 predicted proteins | sample 809101 | NCBI WGS metagenome assembly MKWU01 (sample SAMN05860141, study PRJNA318959) | sponge metagenome | host: Aplysina aerophoba | place: Slovenia: Piran, Adriatic Sea, Gulf of Piran | collected 2013-05-07
AAAACGAGAACGCTTCGTGGTTACATTCTGTCACCGTCTGGCTCCTGGTTAGATCCAGCTCAAGCAACTGAATTATAACCGGTTACGGGGCCAGACGGCCTCCTCTTCACGGGATTTCCGGGCTAGCTCGACAATTCGCAAACTGGTCGCGGCATCCGGAAAACCGGCGCGTGCCCACAGTTCGTCGTTGACCAGAGCTTCCTCAGCCAGCTCGTCGGCTTCGCGTTCGCGTTTGGCTGACTGGGAACCATTGGAACCGTTTCGCAATGACATGTCATCGAGAAACACGGGTGCTTCGTCATCCAGGTGAAGCACGATGTGTGCGAGTTCGTGCATTAGACAAAACCAAAAGTAGTCGAGACGGTCGTGCCGCAATGTCAACGCCACGAGGGGCGTACCATCCGGTCCGCGCATCGCGGCCCCGTCCAGATAGGTCCTGCGGAGATGCGTCAATACGGCGAAGCGAATGCCGTTCTCGCGCATGCGCGCGACCGCGAGACGCGGACCTTCGCGCTCCTGGCTGAGGCGTGCAATCTGCTCCAGAAAGGCAACCGGATCGACGCTGGTCGGGTCAAATTCCTTCGGTAGCGGCTGGTCGTCGGACGACAAGTTCATGACTTGGCAGCACCACGCCGCCAGAGAATAAGGTTCGGCCTTTGCGTTCTCGCGCGAGCCTTGGCGAAATGAAGGCAAGGTGACCGCGTGGTCCGCGCCGAACGCTCGAGAAAGGAATTCTTCAACCAAAGTCTCTCCAGAATCGGCAACGCTCTTGAATGTTGGGAGCCAACCGCGCTTCATCATTTCTCGAAGCGGGAACTGCTTCCAGTCATAGGCGGATGGTTCCGGGAGACATGCGCCGGGACGTCCAAGGAGTATGTCGGCCGGAATTCCGAGATGTTCGTGAAGCGCGCGCATCATGCTCACGTTCAAGGCGCGACGGCCGCTCAGGACCTCATACACCCGCGGGCGTCCCCCGAAACAGTGCGCTACGTCAGCGGCCTTGAGCCCGGCTTGGTCCATGCGAAACTTGATCGCCTCGATCGGGTCCGGCGGGTCGATTGAAGCGGTCTTGCGCTCATAGGCGTCGATGACGAGGGAAAGAAGTTCGATTTCATCCTCGTGATTCGGCGTCGGCTCTTCGAGTTCCAGCAGTGCCTCGATTCTGGCCATAGCCAACTCGTAGTCAGCGTCGGACCGGATCGGGCGAATGTTCATGGTCCGGCTCCTGTACTCGTCGTCCGCGGACGGTGTGAGCATCGATCTTGTCGTACTCGGCATGCGTGCCAATCCATAGGACGTCGACGATCCCGGGGCTCGACCCTGAAGCAAACCGGACGAGCGCGACGAGGCGATAACGGTTGCCCTTGAGTCGGTAGACAACCCGGGACTGCGTCAGGACGGAGGCGCGCGAAAACGATGCCCGAATATCGGCGGATCCTCGCCATCGAGCGCCCTCGCGCTGAGCTGGGGGCGCACGCAAGATCCTCAGTGAGGTGGCCGCATCCCGGACACTGGCAGGGTAACGACCAGACGCAGGGTCGGATTGTCGCCCGCCCATAGTCGCCGATCCCATGACCAGTCTCGATGGCCATCGGGATGCCGTCCAGCGGTGCAAACGGGTGACGGGCCCCCAGGCAAGAGCCCCGGCACCACACCCGCTGAGAGCCCGCGGTGGTCAGCGCGGCTCCTACGGGGTAACGGCCAGGTTTCGTTCGGACGCCCCGGAACCAGGAGATGCGGACAGCACGTGCGCTTCCGAAACGACCGCAGCGAAGAACCACCTCCTGTACGGCACGTCAGCGCACCACAGTGCTGGGATCAGGCAGGTCCTGGGCTACCAACTTTGGGGATGGCGTGCTCAACCCTGTCCGGTGCATCCTCCACCCCCAACATTGGGAGCATCCGACACGGACCGGCCTCGAAGCGAAAATCACCGTCATGGACAAGCAAGAGCTCTTCGAGCATATCGTCGATTCACTGCACGAAGCGATGTTCGACGAATCGCTCTGGCTCCCCGCTTCGGCCCTGATCGACGAAGCCCTCGGGTCAAAGGGCAATCACCTGGTGTTCAGCGACCAGTCGTGGGATGAGGACCTCGACATCTTCTTCATGAGGTTCTGCTACCGCGGAGAGCACCACAGGGCATTGGAGCGCGAGTACTTCCGGACCTACTACCCGGTCGACGACCATCTCCCGGGCCTGAGGCAACTCCCGCACGGCAAGATTGCCCATGTGCCGGAAACGTTTCTCGGACGCGATCTCGCGAAGTCGGTGATGTACAACGAAGCGATGCCGCGCTATGGCTTCCGGAACGGCCTGAACGTGCGCATGGACGGACCGTTCGACTCGCGCATCATCTTCGGGGTCGCAGATCCAATCGAAACGGACGACTGGTCGTCGGAGCAGCTCGACCTCGTCAAGAGCCTGCTGCCTCACATTCGCCACTTCGTGCGCGTGCGCGTCGCGCTGATCGGGTCCGGCGCCCTCGCGACCTCGCTCGGGCAGCTTCTCGAGAATGCCCGAGCGGGCGTCATTCAGATCGACCGGCGTGGGCGGATCGTTGCCGCGAACGACCGCGCCGTGGCGCTGCTTCGCAAGGGCGATGTTCTCTCGGACGAGGACGGAACGCTCCGTGCCTCGTCGCCCGAGGACGACGCCGTGCTCCAGGGGCTTGTCGCCCGAGCGCTCACGCCCCATGGCGTAACAGGCGCGGGCGGTTCGATGGTGGTGCGACGGGCAATGCAGGCAACGTCGATGGCGTTGCACGTGACTCCTGTGCAAAGCCCAGCGAACGACTTCCGGACCTCGCGGGTGGCGGCCCTCGTTCTCGCGGTTGACCCAGGGAGACACGCGCGAATCGACCGGCGCGTCCTCACGGAGAGTCTCGGCCTCACGCCCGCGGAGAGCGAAGTCGCGGCCCTCCTTGCGGAGGGCCTTTCCGTCAGCGACATCGTGGAGCGCAGGGGCCCCAGCGAGTACACCGTACGCTGGCACGTCAAGCAGAGCCTGAGGAAGCTCGGGGTATCGCGTCAGATGGATCTGGTACGGGTCGTGCAGGCAAGCGGCGGGGTCCTCCCGCCCGGGCGCCGCAACGAGTGAGCTTCGGACTCCCACCTCGGAGCCCCTCGGCTGGTTCCAGGCAGTGGGGGGCCCACTGAGCTCGCACCGACGCCCCCACGGTTCGGGCCTCGTAGGGGCATTGCCCTCTCCGCCAAGGACACGCACCTCGCCGATTTCCACCGGCAAACCCTCACTACCAACTTTGGGAATTCCACGAGCCGCCGAACTCGCGAATAGTTTCGCACCATATCCGTGGCCGACTGGCTTGCAGACTTCCATGGCGACGAGAACGAGCCCAAAACGCCCGACAGACCTCTCGTGCACTCGTTGAAGTGCTGAGCGTGTCGGAGAACGTCCGCCGGAATGGTCGTCGCGGCCCGGTACCTTGATCTGCGCCTTTGGCGCGCGTGCACGACGGACCCGACGGACGTCGAAATGCCAAGCGCGTTCAACGACGCTGTGATCCACCAGCACCACGACCTGCGGGTGCGCCGGTGATCGAACAACCCTGCCGTTCTTCGCACCCAGCCGATGAGGCGATTGGCGGGACGAAGCGCACGTGAACCAGCTCGCCACCGCCGTGCGGCTCGCCATCGTCGTCGCGTTGGGAGCCCACGGACAAGCTCTCGCAACCGAGTTCACGTACATGGAATGGCGCTGGGTTGAAGAGGAGCTCGCGAACTCCGGCTTCGAACCAGGACCCGTCGACGGCAGACCTGGTCCCAAGACCCGCACCGCCATCGGGGCGTGGCAGCGAGCGGCTGGCGAGTCCGTGACAGGGGTGCTGACCTCGGAACAGATGAAGACCATCGTCTACCGCCAGCCGGTGAAGACCTTCGAGTCAGACGGCGCGACCTACACGGGAGAATTCGTCGGCGAGGACATGACCGGACGCGGACATTTCGCCGACGAGAACGGCAGCTGGTACCAAGGAGAGTTCCTCGATGGAATCCGGCACGGGTACGGCATCACCGCGTTCTCCACCGGAATGCAACACGAGGGCCAGTACGTCGACGACCAATTTGACGGCCCGGGGATCCTCATCTGGCCCTCGGGGTCTCGTTACGAAGGCGACTTCGTGCAGGGCGCACGAACCGGACGTGGCGTCATGACTTGGGGCAAGGGCGACTCGGAGGGAGAGCGCTACGAGGGCGACTTCGTGAACGGAAATAGAACTGGGCAGGGCGTCCTCACTTCGCCCGACGGAGAGCGGTACGAAGGTGATTTCCTGGACGGGAAGCGAACGGGACGCGGGATCTGGCTGTCAGCTGACGGCACCCGTTACGAGGGCGACGTCGTGAACGACCATGCCCATGGCGAAGGTGTGCTCACCAGGGCGACCGGCGTGCGCTACGAAGGCGCTTTCGTCGCCGGCAAAGCCCATGGCCATGGAGAGATCAGATGGCCCAACGGCGACCGGTACCAGGGACAGTGGAGGAACGACGAGAAACACGGCGAGGGGCTCTTCATCTGGGCAAGCGGCAAGCAGGTGCAAGGCACATTCCGCAATGGCCTGCTGCACGGACCGGTCGCGTGGACGTCACCGACCGGCGAGCAGTCCATCGAGGAGTACGACGCGGGAAGGCGCGTCGCTCCGAGCAGCCGCGCTCCGGACAATCAGGTTCTTCCAACGCCGCGTGACCCCGCGCGACCGGTTGTCTTGATTGGCGGATCCAGCGGCGGACAAGAGCCGTGAGCGAGCCGGGGAGACGCGAGGGTCGATCGGAGCCGGTTGGTCTTCTCCACTGCCTCCCGCTCCGAAACATTCGTGATCGGATCCATCGTTTCGTGCTCTTTGAATATTCTGGTCATGGATTTGTCTCCTGACGGTTCAAGGACGACTACATGGATGTCGGCTGATGGCGCCGGACAATCGTGATTGAGCCTTGGCGCCCGCCGAGGGGAGTCGGGTTTCCTGGCCGAGGAACCGGCTCAGGCGCGCTGACCAACGCCGCTCGCGAAGGGCGGCGTCACGAGCTCGAGGAGGTCCTCCCTGGGGCGTGACTCTCCTACAGGCGCGCCATTGGGTAGGGACATGATAGGAATTTATCTAGTGTTGTATAAGCCCTGACAATGGCGCAGCAGAAAAAGGGTGAACAAGGTGGGATCGAGCGCGGGCCACCAGGTCCGGAGGCGGAACTCCGGAGCTTCTGGGAAAACGCAAACCTCCATAACTTATTATTTATAAGCGTAAATTTATCGAAACGCCGCCAGCGCGTCGGGCCAGCTAGGATCCGGATGGGCGGGGTTACGGTCTCCATTCCCTGGGGCCAATTTGTATTATTACATCTCACTAAAACGCTTTATATAACTTATAATTAGGCGAATACTCTCACACAACATTCGTCCCAGTGGTGCATTTAAAGTCAGATATCAAGGTATGTATTGCCGCATTGACGCACACATGCGGGGCAGCGTGGAGGCTATCGCGACCCTTGGGAGCGTCCCCGCGCGGGCTCGGGGTCCCGGGCCTTCCAACAGCAGCCGCGAGCTTCGACCCGGGTGACGCCTGACCGAGCAGGCCGGAACCGGGCTTGCCCTTGACCTCGGACTCGAATGGAGTCACGCAGATGAATGCCAAACCCGACCGAGACCCGGTTGTGATGAGAATCTTCAAGATGAGTCCGGAGGAACGGGACACTGCCTACCTGAGCGCTCTATGCGATGGTGACGCTCGTCGAGCGAGTGTTATTGCCCGCGCCCCCATCCCGAAGGCATGGCCAAGGGATGTCCGCCTCCTCTGGATGGATCGCAGGGGACTTTCCGGGATTGCCGCACGCGGTGACGAGTAGCCACGGCCATCCACTGACGGTTCGTCGCCGGGCTGGCCTCGAAAGTGACGCGTGTTGACGGTCCGCGAGAACCCACACGTCATCGTGCTTCCGGACGGTGCCTGTACCCGGGCTGGGAGATAGCCGGGGTGATGAGGCGACAGCGTATCCTCGAGGTGTTGCGGCTGGAGCCCGGGCAGACCAGAGAGGAGCTCCGCCAATCTCTTTACGGTGCCCACGGAACGGTGTCCCTGTATCAAGCGGACGCGATCCTGGCCGAGCTACGCGAAAAGGGCATCATCGCGGGGAACGGAGACTACCCCGAGCGGTACTACCCGGTCGCGAGGGTGCAGGGACGCAACCATGAGTCCGTGCCGGAGGCAGTCGTGTGGAAGTGGGTGGAGGATTGAGAGTTGCCAGACCTCATGCGGCAACCGGACAACCAGGTCTGCATTGCCCCGGGCACGAAACGGGGTGAATACGTTGACCGCGAGCGCGAAGGAAGAGTGAACGGCCTTGAACTTGCCCTCGAGCTCGTTCCCGTCCCTGGCTCGAAGGTCGGCCTCGAAGTCCGCGAGGCGAACGGTCGGCAGGAGATTCTTGGTGACCTCGCGCACGTACCCTTGGGTATCCACCTCGACCGAAGGATTCGCGCGCACGAACGCCTCGCGCAACGCACGCAAGGCCACGGCTCGGGTTCGCGGCGTAGCAGAACTGGATGACGATGCCATCCGGAGATTGTGGGCGCGAGGTCGGTCAAGCGAACCCCGCATTTCGAGCCGCGGCTTCACAGGTGCTGAGAATCAGCCGGCAGGCAAGACTGGAATGAGTGTAGAGCGGTGGTCGCAAAAAACCGCATCACCGCCGACCATGCGGGAAACCCAAGACGACGAAGGAAGCGAAATGTGCGGACGTATCACCTAGAACCTCAAGCTCGACGCCATGGTCGAGAAGTACCGTGTCCGGCTCGGACTGGACCCGGTCCCGGACCTCACCCCCCACTACAACGGCGCACCGGGACAGGACTTCGTCGCGGTGCGCACGATCGGGAAGGACCGGGTGCTCGCCGAGCAGCGCTGGGGGCGAATCCCCGATTGGATGGTGGGACAGCACGGAGCACGCCGGCTCATCAACGCGCGCTCCGAGACTGTGCGCGAGAAGGGGAGCTTCCGGGAAGCGTTCCGGATGCGGCGCTGCGTCATCCCGGTGAACGGGTGGTTCGAGTGGCGCCCAGAAGAGGACGGGAAGCAACCGTACCGGTTGCGCCCGAAAGGGACCGAGCTCTTCTCCCTCGCCGGGATCTGGGAGCCCGGTTCGGGAAGCCCGGGATCGCGGGCAACGTTCGTGATTCTGACCACAGCCGCGGCGCCGACGATAGCGGACATCCACCACCGTCAAGTCGGACTGCTCCACGTCTTCCTCCCTAGTGTCAGTTCAGGCGGGACGATTCCCGGACGCGGCGCGAGTCTACCAGCGAGACCTACGGAGTCTGGACGACCGGCAGAAACGGGGAACCGCAGTCGGCGGTCCGGTTTCGACTCGGGTCCGACGGGCGGAGAGATTCCGGACGGGTGAAGAGGAACGGGAGAAGGAAGACGGGAAAAGCGGGCCCACCGCCGTCCGTTCGAAGAGGCGAGCAAACCGAGGCAACGCCCCGGGGCGGCACGGCGGCTTCGGCGAGCGTTGGTTCAACCCTGCGACCGACGGGTGACCTGCCGCAGGATGTCGGCGAAGGTCTGGCTGACCAGCGTCAGCGTCACCCCGCGCCGAGTCACCAGCTCGAATTTCGTGTTGAGGCGGAAAATCGCGGGCAGGATGCTTCGCATGCGCCCGCTCTCCACCCACCTTTCAGCGTAGGAGACGGGCAGGTAGCCCACGTGCCAGCCCGACAGGATGAGGAACGCCACCCCTTCGATCTGGCGTGCCGCCGCGGTCGAGCGCAGGTCCCCGGTGAGTGGCGCCACCTGCCGCTCCGACAGGTAGGCACGGTGAGCGAGATCCGCCTCGCGCACGTCCTTGCGGTCGAACCCGTCCGGTGCCCGGTCGAACAGGGGGTGCCCCTGACCGCAGTAGAGCTCGACCGGATCGTCGTAGAGCGCCTCGTAGCTCAAGCCCGGACGGTGCTGGTGGAAGACGCCGATCCCCAGATTGACCCGGTTCTCCAGGACCGCGCGCTCGATCTCGTCCGGCGCGAGCGTGTGGAAGAAAATATGGACCTGCCCGGCCCTGGCCCTGAAATCCCGAAGCACATCGGCCATCGGAAAGCCGCCCTCGGTGGCCCAGTTGTCGATCGCGGCGATGGAAAGGTCGCCGACCAGCTCACCGCGCAGCGCGCCCACGGTGGTGCGAAAGCTCTCAAGCGCGGTCGAGAGGTGCTGGCACGCCTCGTAAACGATCCGTCCCTTGTCGGTCAGGTGGAATCCAGCCCGCCCGCGTTGGCAAAGGCGCATCCCGAGGCGCTTCTCCAGATCGCCGATCTGGCGGCTGATGGTTGACTGGCTGACGTTCAGGGAAACTTGCGCCGCGGCGAATCCGCCGCACTGCACCACGGTCGTGAACACCGAGAGCAGATGAAGTTCGGCCTTGTGAAGGCGCGGGGTGGCTGAGGTGGTCGGTTCCATACATGTGATTCTATACATGTTAGAACTTGATGATTGATATTTTATCTATCTGAAGTCATCCCTATTATCGGTCGGACGACAACGGGAGAGCGGCGACAAGGGACATGCCAGGACGCCAGGAAACCGCCACCACGTCGAGGTCCGGGTACGCGACAACGACCCGGACGACTGTTCGAAGGGACGAGTCAGTCGCAGAGCCATCCCGGACCGGAAGACGATGCAATCAACGTGCATCGGCGCAACTCAATCGATCCGAGGAGAAACCGATGAAGACACTCAGTTGGCGCGGTGCGGTCTGCGCCACCCTGCTTTCCGCGAGCGTGGCTTCGGCCCAGGCCGCGGACATCGTGATCGGCGTTCCCAACTGGCCGTCGGTCGCGGCTACCGCGAGCATTCTCAAGGTGGTGCTGGAGGACAACTTCGGCCTCGAGGTGGAGCTCCAGAACGGCACCAACCCGGTCATCTTCGAGGCGATGGACTCGGGCAGCATGCACGTGCACCCGGAGGTCTGGCTGCCCAACCAGGCCAACCTTCACGAGAAGTTCGTGAAGGCGAAGGGCACCGTCCGGATGAGCCCGAACGGGGTTCCCTCGTTCCAGGGGATGTGCGTGACCAGCGCTACGGCAGGACGTACCGGCATCAAGCACATCGCCGATCTGGCGGATCCGGACATGGCAAAGCACTTCGACACCAACGGTGACGGTCGCGGCGAGGTCTGGATCGGGGCGTCAGGCTGGGCATCGACGAACGTCGAGAAGATCCGCGCCAAGAGCTACGGATACGACGAGACGATGGAGCTCCTGGAGATGGACGAAACGCTGGCGATGGCAAGCGTCGACGCCGCGGTCGCGAAGGACGAAGACCACGTCTTCTTCTGCTACACGCCGAACCACGTCTTCGCCATGCACGACCTCGTGATCCTCGAAGAGCCCGAGTACGACGCGTCCAAGTGGACCGTCATCCAGCCGACCGACGATCCCGAGTGGCTCGAGAAGTCGAACGCTCCGGTCGCCTGGGACTTGGCTTATCTGCACGTGCACTACGCGGCCTCTCTGGAGGAGTCGAATCCGGAAGCCGCCGCGATGCTCGGCAACGTCAAGCTCACCACCGATCTCGTGTCCGGCATGACGTTCGCCCTCGTGGTCGACAAGGCCGATCCGAACGACTACGCCGTCCAGTGGGTGAAGGACAACGCCGCGGTGGTGGACTCCTGGATGAAGTAGGCGCCGCAAACCGGCCTGTCGCGCGTGCCCGGGACGGAGCCCCGGCGCGCGCCACGGTCGAACACGTTGGAGCGGGCAATCAGGCATGCGACGGGCGGTGCCGGCGGTGTCGCCCGCACGCATGCAGTTGTCGAGTGCCGGAATGAACTTCGCATGACCAACCCTTCTCCTGGGCTCCGCCCCTGGGGCATCACGAACGACTACGGACCGCTCAGGGACGTGCTCCTCGGCACTCCCGAGTTCTACCGCTGGACCGACGCGGGTCCGATCGCGATGCGTACGCTCGACAACCAGAAGCACACGGGACTCGAGTTCAACCTTCAAACGGCGATGTCGCAGCATGCCGAGATGGTGTCGATCTACGAGGCCAACGGGGTCAGGTGCCACTACCTGGATGCCGACGAAGCGCTGCATCGCAACTTCTTTGCCCGCGACTCGAGCGCCATGACTCCATGGGGCGCGCTCATCTGCCACATGCAGCTCAAGTGCCGGCGCGCCGACTACGTCACCGCCATCCGTTTCTACCAGGACAACGACATTCCCATCTGGCGCTGCGCGACCGCCGGTCACTTCGAAGGCGGAGACTTCAACATCCTTGAGCCGGGGCTCGTGCTCATCGGCTACTGCGGGGAGCGGTCCGAGCGCGAGGGCTCGGAGCAGGTAGCGGGTTGGGTGCGGGACGAGGGATGGGAGGCAGTCGTCGCCCCCATCTCCCGGGAGTTCATCCACATGGACGGGTTGGTGGTGCCGCTCGCGCCCAAGCTGCTCGTGGCCTGCCTGGACGCAATGGAGGACTGGCTGGTGACGTTGCTTCGCGGGCGTGGGTTCGAGTTCGTGGAGGTGGGCTACGCGGAGGCGAAAAGCCTCGGCGTCAACCTGGTCGCGCTCGGCAACGACCGCGTGCTCTCGATGCACGAGTCGCGAAGCGTGAACGAGCGCTTGCGGGCCATGGGGTTCGAGGTCTTCGATCCGGACATGTCGATGTTCACCCTGGGCGGCGGCGGTGTCCATTGCCTCTGTCAGGCACTGTGCCGCGACGAGGCATAGCGCACCGCGCATGGACGGCGGGCGCTATTCGTCCGCTTCAACCAGGCCCGATGGTCTGGAATCGGAGACCCACGCATCCATCTCGCGTTTCAAGTCGAGCGATGACTCGCCCGGGGACGAGGGGCCAACACCATTCAAGCAGTCCGTGCCAGCCGGGGACACAGACCAGATGGCGATCGGTCGCGTCAACGGTTCGCCGGGCTCGCGCAACGGGCACCTCCATAGCGTCCGGAGTCATGCGAGGTGAGTGAACCCGTCATCAGGCTGCAAGGGGTCTGGAAGATCTTCGGCACCCGGGTCGACGAGGCGATGTCGGCTATCGAGCGCGAGGGACTCACCAAGCCCGAGGTACTGGAGCGGTTCCAATGCGTGGTCGGCATCGCGGACTGCTCGTTCGAGGTCCCGCGCGGAGAGATCTTCTGCGTCATGGGACTGTCGGGCTCGGGCAAGTCCACCATGGTGCGTCACGTCAACCGATTGATCGAGCCCACCGCCGGTCGCATCGAGGTGCTCGGAACGGATGTTCTGGCCCTCGGCGAGGGCGAGCTGAGGAAGCTCCGTGCCGCCCGCATCGGCATGGTGTTCCAGCACATGGCGCTGTTCCCCCACCGCACGGTGCGCGACAACGTGGCGTTCCCGCTTCAGGTGCAGGGAGAGCCGAAGTCGAAGCGCTGGGAGGTCTCCCAGCGGTGCTTGAGCCTCGTCAATCTCGAGGGCTACGAGGACCGGTTCCCGAGCGAGCTCTCGGGCGGCATGCAGCAGCGGGTGGGCCTTGCCCGCGCACTCGCCTCCGACCCCGAGGTGCTGCTGATGGACGAGCCGTTCTCCGCCCTCGATCCGTTGATCCGGCGCCAGCTCCAGGAGCAGTTCATGGCCCTCTCCGCCGAGCTCAACAAGACCACGGTCTTCATCACCCACGATCTCGACGAGGCGATCCGCATCGGCACCCGGATTGCGATCATGAAGGACGGTCGGATCGTCCAGATCGGCACCCCCGAAGAAATCGTCACCAATCCGATTGACGACTATGTTCGGGACTTCGTCGAGGGGATCTCCACGCTCAAGCTCCTCTTCGCCCACTCCATCATGGAGCCCATCGACGCGTACCGGCCTCGCCCGGGGGAGGACTTGGGCCTCGCCTTGAGGGCTCCGCACGACACCGATCTGAGCGCGCTCATCGACCTTTCGACCACGACCGAACTGCCCGTCGTCATTACCGAAGACGGCAGGGACGTCGGCGTCATCGACAAGGCGACGCTCCTCGCGGGAATCAAGGGGGGTGACAACTGATGAACGAGACCGGACTGTCCGCGACCTCGGTGGACAGCTTCGTCGGCGCTGGACACGCGTACTACACCCGCGAGTTCGACAAGATCCAATCGGCGGTCGGGTTTCCCCATTCGTGGAATACGCCGGCTGCCCTCGCCGGGCCATTCTGGGGAGCGGCCCGGGGGCTGTGGGGATACTTCTGGACGTTCCTCGTGCTCGAGGTGCTTGCCCTGGTCCAGATCGGGCGGGGCTGGTGGGGCGAGCTGGGGGCGGACAAGCTCGCTCGGCTCGAGAAGCTCGCCGCCAAGATCGACGAGTTTCTCGCGAAGCACGAGGCGGCGAAGCTTGCGGGCGATGCGGACGCTGCGTCGTTCCTCAAGCGCGCGGAGAACCTTGAGAAGGTCGCCGTGCGCGTGGCGGAAGAGGCCGCACTTGCCGCCCAGGGTGCGGTGGCGATTCTCCTTGTCGGTGTCGGGCTGCTGGTTGCGCTTCGTCTCGCCCAGGGCTTCTACGCCAATCTGCGCTACGAGAGGCAGTACCTGAGCTGGCGAGCGGACCCCGCCGGAACGACCTCCGGGCTGAGTCGGACCCGGGCCGCTCTGGGCGGGCTGCTGTGGCTCGCCATCGTGCCGCTCACGCTCTACCGGTTCACGGTGGGCAGGATCGATCCCGGGCTCGAGCCGTACCTCACGGGCTTCCCTCTGGACAAGAAGCAGTTCTACGCACCGGTGTCCAACTGGTTGGACGCGGGGTTCGACTGGCTCTCGGTCGAGGGGGCCGGCGTATTCGACGGTGTCGTCGCCGCGATCACCACGGTCCTGAACGGCCTTGAGACGGTGTTCGTCGACACCCCGTGGCCGGTGGTCATGACCGTCATCGTGGTTGTCGCGTGGCGACTCGCGGGCCCTCGCGTCGCGGTGTTCACCGCCACCGCGCTCGCCTATCTCGCCATGTTCGGCCTGTGGGAGACGAGCATGGTGACGGTCTCCCTCCTGGGGGCCGCCGCGTTCCTCTGCATCGGGCTCGGGATCCCGCTCGGGATCTGGTTCGGGAAGAACCAGAAGGCCTACACCGCGGCACTTCCGGTGCTCGACTTCATGCAGACGATGCCCGCCTTCGTCTACCTCATCCCGATCATCGCCTTCTTCGGCACCGGCAAGCCGCCGGGAGTGCTCGCGACGCTCGTGTTCGGGATGCCGCCGGTCATCCGCCTGACCGCGCTCGGGATCCGCGGGGTGCCGGAGAGCACCAAGGAGGCCGCGGTCGCGTTCGGCTGCACCCGGTGGACGCTGCTCCGGGACATCGAAATCCCGCTCGCGCTGCCGTCGATCATGACCGGCGTCAACCAGACCATCCTGATGTGTCTTTCGATGGTGGTCATCGCATCACTCATCGGCGCCAAGGGGCTGGGGCAGGACGTGCTCATCGCGCTCCAGTACGCCGCCAAGGGCCAAGGGATGCTGGCCGGTCTCGCGATCCTGTTTTGCGCGATGGTGATCGACCGCATCGTTCAGGGGCACTACCGGCGCGCTTCCTCGCGTCACCGGCAGGGACAGTAGCCATGGAGACATTCCGAGGGCAGGGCGGCGCAGATCCGGGTCGCCGAATGTCTAGGACGGCGTCGGGCGCACGCACAGCCGGTTGACGCATGGCGAGACCCTGCTCGAGTGCAGGTAGTCGCAAGACCGATGAGGTTCGCGCGAACGTTCCGCTGAGAGGACCGCCTCTCGCTCAGTATGCCCGTCCGTGCACCCCTGACCACGTGCGAGACACGACACTTCGCCACCACACGCACCGCGGTCCCGGATTCGAGCCCTCCGGAAGGACCGGCGAGTGCCTCGACTCGGCTACGCCAGCGGTTTCCCCTCGGCCACAAAGTACTCACGGGTGACCCTGAACACCATCGGCGCGAGCAGCAGGAGTCCGATGAGGTTCGGTACCGCCATGAGCCCATTGAGGGTGTCGGACAGATTCCAGACGAGGTCCACCTTCACGTTCGCGAACGAAAGCGCCGCGAGCACCCACAGGCCTCGGTACACGACGAGGCTTCGTTCGCTGAACAGGTACTGCCAGCATCGTTCGCCGTAGTACGACCAGCCGAGAATGGTCGTGAACGCGAAGACCGCGAGAGCGATGGTGACGATGTACTGCCCGCCGGCCATCGTGCTCTGGAAGCCTGCGGACGTGAGCACGACACCGGTCAGCCCGCCGCCGTCCGCCCCCGTCATCGTCCACGCGCCCGAGGTGAGGATGACGAGCGCCGTCATCGTGCACACGATGATGGTGTCGATGAACGTCCCGAGCATGGCGATGATCCCCTGGCGAACGGGACTGTTCGTCTGCGCCGCCGCATGGGCGATGGCGGCCGAGCCGAGCCCGGACTCGTTGGAGAACACCCCGCGCGCGACGCCGAAGCGGATCGCGGCGGCGACCGCCGCCCCGGCAAAGCCACCCGCCGCCGCGGCCGGCGTGAAGGCGTGGGTGAAGATGAGCCCGATGGCCGCCGGCACCTCGGCGATGTTGATGACGATGATGAGAAGCGCCGCTCCGAGGTAGAGCACGATCATCGCCGGGACGAGCTTTCCCGCCACCTCGCCGATACGCCGGATGCCGCCGATGACGACCACGCCCACGAGCACCGCGACCACGACGCCGGTCAGCCAGGTCGGAACCCCGAAGCTCGACACGAGCGCGGTGGCCATCGAGTTGACCTGAACCGCGTTGCCGATCCCGAACGCCGCTATCGCGCCGAAGACCGCGAATGCGAGACCGAGCCACTTGCCGAGCTCGGGGGCGAACTCGCCGACGCCGTTTCGAAGGTAGTACATCGGCCCGCCGACGAACCTGCCCGTCGCGTCCACCTCTCGGTAGGTGACCGCGCAGACCGCTTCGGCGTACTTCGTCGCCATGCCGAAGAGCGCGATGAGCCACATGTAGAAGATGGCGCCCGGGCCACCGAGCGCGATCGCGGTGGCGACCCCGGCGATGTTCCCGGTGCCGACGGTGGCCGAGAGCGCGGTCATCAGCGCGTTGAACGGCTTGACCTCGCCTTCGCCCGCGGCCTCGCCCTTTTCGAACAGCAGCCCGAACCCGTACCCCACCTTGCGCCATGGCATGAACACCAGGCCAAGGGTGAGGAGCAAGCCGGTTACCCCGAGGATGCCGAGCATGGGCGGACCCCAGGCGAACGAGTTGACGGCATCGATCGTTGCGTTCAATCGGTCCATTGCTTCTCTCCCGTGGATACTGCGACAGACGGAATGTCAGCGTCGGTATGGCTCACTCGCGCCTTGATGCGCTGTTGTCCTTCGAGGATCCGTCGAATGGTGTTCCAGCTCGCGGGCTCGCCGACTTCGCGCAGCCGTCGGCGGATGGGCTGTACGAGCTGATAGACGATGACGGAGATGAACGGATATCCGTCGGCGCGAATGGGCTTGTGGTGGAAGATGGGTCGCAGTCCGAGCTCCGATTTCAGAGAGCGAAAGACGGCCTCGAGATCGGTGAGGGTGAAGCAGGTTCGCCACAGGATCTCCTTGTCCCAATCGGATTGATTGCTGCGCAGGCGGTACACCCCCGGATGGGTCAACATCGAGCCATCGACCGGACGTCGGGTGAAGGGCACCGCGCGCGAGCAGTTGGGTGGCGATGTGCTGGGCGTGCGTTTCCAGCCCCGCTGGGCCATCGGGGTCGAGTTGGAGCTGGCCGGTGAGGAACTCGTCGATCCGCCGGCAAAGGACCGGCCAGTGGTGTTGCTCGATCTCGAAGTGTCGTCCCAGATTGAGCAAGGTGCGTTGGCGCACCTTGGAGCCGACTCTCTCGGAACGAACGAGGCGATGCGTGAAGTTCGCCTCGCCGGTGTCGGTGCTGCGCGTTTGGGTGCGGCGGACGACCATCGTGCAACGGTAGCGCAGGGCGCGATCTGATTCAATTCTTACAGACAGAACATTTATTGGTGCTACATTGCTTCATTACTCTATCTTTCAATTACCTACGACCAAGAAATCCGCCCAATCCAGCCCAGATACCAGTCAATGACGGCTCGCAAGAATAGGGTTGAGCTAGGGTTGGGGCTCTTGGGAAGTACCAAGATCCATGAGGTCAAAGTGTCCGACATCGACGAGCAGCAGCGGGCGTTCAAGGGCCAGGTGCTGGTGGTGTGGGCGCGCGAGGACAGGCCGATGCCGCCCGAACACGCTTGGCGCCTGGCGGAGCACTTCGAGCACGCCGAGCTCGTCCGGGTCGATGACGCCAGGACTCTCATCCCCCATCGACCAGCCCGTGGTGCTCGCGGCACACCTCGGGAGGTTCCTGGAACGGTACGCGCCGTGAGCGGTCGTCCTTCAAGTCTGCGAACGACGGGACGGAACCTCCCGGCCCTGCAGGGGAGGGGATGCCGTCTTGCCCCGACAGCTCGGCGTCAATGGAGGGAGCCGGCAAGAACCTGGACTCGACGGCAGGAACGGCGCCGGTGTCAGGCTTCTCTCCTGCCGAATCGTCCCGGACCGAGGATGCCCGCCCCGGCGAGGACAAGGGCGGCGCCCGCGGCCACCGCACGAACCGTGTTCCAGAGCTGCCACGGCGCCGAGTAGGATTGCCAGACTTCCTGTGCACGAGCGGCGGCAAGCGGAGCCTCGACCGCATCGAGCGTCTCGTTCAGCGGGACATTGAACATGCTCGTTGGAATCATCACCCCGAGAACGTACAGCAGCGCGCCCGATCCGAAGAGAATCGCGGCGCGGGGCTCTTCGCCCTTCCATGCGACCAGCGCGACGGCTGCAAGGACAAGCGGCGTGCCGAAGTAGCCAAGTGCGAAGACCGGGTTGCGGACGCTCGCGTTCATGGACTGCATGGCGGAGATTGCGACGTTGGGGTCCGCCGCATCGAGACCCCACAGGGTCGAGCAGACCCAAGCGTAGAAGAAGCCGAACATCGCACCCGAGGACAGGATCGCGAGAACGGCGAAGGGCCTTGGCAGGAATGCCCGCGACGGAGCCGCCGGCGCGAGCACCTTGCTCATGATGATTCCCCATCGGGCAGCGCCGTCCGGACGCGTCGGGGGGCAAGGCGAGGCGGACGAGCATTCAGCATGCCGGGATCCTCCATCGTCCGCGTTGCCTGGATCTGTCGGCAGCGTAAAGTTTCGAGAAGCGAGGCAAGGTGCGTGGAATGCCGTTCGCGCCGCCTCACAGACCACGCGGGGTCACCGATCCGAGTCGCGCTGCGCCGGATCTCATGGAGGCGCGAATGAAGTTGCCGAGCGGACCAGAGCCCGGGCCGTCGGCGTCGGTCATGTTCGCAAACCCTTTCGACACATTCGGAGAATCCCCGCGGACGGGGTCCTGCGTCACGATTACTTCTTGTCGGCTCGTGTCCATGGCCAGACCGGCCAGAGCTCACGAGCCTTCGTCCAAAGGTGCTCCTTTCCCCCCGGTCAAGACTTCGCCGTGTCTCGCGGACCCGCCAAACCGGTCGACCCGGAACCGGCCCTTAGCAAAGCGATGACGGAGTTCCGGGCCAAGGACTGCGTCGGCTCGGACCTGAACGAACTGCTCGAAGCAATGGGGCTCAGACGAAAGAGCCTCTACGGCACCGTTGGGCAGCGGGTGTGAGCTGTTCGCCGCGCCTTCGGAGCTTCAGGCCGAGCGGATCATCGGCCGCATCGTCGGGGTCCTCGATGCCGCTCTCTTGGTAGCAGCTTCGTACCTCTCGTCCGGGAAACCGCTTTTCCAACCTGACTCATCCGCAGGGACCGGGGCCCCGCAAGGAACCCGAACCGCCCCGGGGCTTCTGTCTCGTTCCGGACGCGGCGAGCCCGATCGAGCTGAACGAGTTGCCGGGATTCAGGAGAGTCCGGATCAATCACCGGTTCGTCATGCCGAGTCCGCCGTCTTGAACGCGTCCCGAGCTTCAAGTCGGTCGGCATAGGCAGCAAGGTTCGGACACCGACTGAAATCGGCGCCGAGACGGCGGGACATGATGATGGAATGACCGGTAACCGTGTCTGCAATGGTAAATGCATCTGCGAGGAAATCCCGCCGCTCCATATGTGCCTCAGCGGCGCCGAGCGTCCGATTCAGCAGCTTCAACGCCCGCGCAGCGATTTCATCGTTTCGACGCTCCGGCGGAAGCAGGATCGTCTCAACCACGTAGTTGTTGATTGGCGGCATGATCATGCCTTCTGCGTAGTTGAGCCATTGCAGATAGGCTGCAAAATTCACCGCGTCCGGGCCGGGAGTCAGCTCCGGCGCGTACTTCGCGCCCAGATACTGTGCGATGGCGGTGCTTTCCGTGATGGTCGTGTCGCCGTCGACCAGAGTCGGCACCCGGCCATTCGGGTTGATCCTGGCGTATTCGGGGCCGCGCATTTCCTTCTGGCCGAGCGTGAATCGCACCAGGTCATAGGTCTTGCCGATTTCCTCCAGGAGCCAGACGGTACGAACCGCACGCGATCCAGGGGCAAAATATACCTTCATCCGTGTTTCCCTTGCTCGGTCGGGTGACGCTGAAGTGACGGTGAGATCAACGAGACGCCACTCGAAGACTCCGATTCCGCCGCTTGCGGCAGTGTCGAGACGCAATTGTAGCAAGAGCCATGTTGGGGTTGAGCCCCAACGAGTTCGAACGCCGCACGGCGGCGGCCGCCAGGCAGGTCCAAGGCGAGGCTCGCGGCGTGTTCCACGACGCGGCCCCCGGATCTCCCGTCAAGGGACGGCGCGCCCGCTTCCGGCGGCGATGAGCCGGGCCGACGCTCCCCGGCGACCGGTGCGGAGCGAACGCCGACACGAAGTGATGCAGAAACTCGGGGAGAAGCGGGACACGCAGATCGCCGCCGAGCTCGGGCTCAGCGCGTATGGCGTGCGCCAGCTCCTTGCCTGGAGTTGATCCGATTTTGTGGACAGCCTGACACTGTTGTGAGGAGGTGTTCAGATGTCGAAGAAACAACCGCGGTACGCGCCGGAGTACCGGCGCCAGATGGTCGAGCTGTTCCGTGCGGGTCGCACGGTGAAGGAGCTGGCTCGCGAGTTCGAGTGCTCCGCCTCGGCGATCCGTAACTGGGTTCGTCAAGCGGATCGCGACCAGGGTCGTCGCGAGGACGGGCTGACGA
>MKWU01003795.1_pt1 | contig 19085 bp, 16 predicted proteins | sample 809101 | NCBI WGS metagenome assembly MKWU01 (sample SAMN05860141, study PRJNA318959) | sponge metagenome | host: Aplysina aerophoba | place: Slovenia: Piran, Adriatic Sea, Gulf of Piran | collected 2013-05-07
AAGCCCGACGGCGAGAATCCTCGCAACGGCGTGCGAAGCCATCCGTCGCGGGTGCCACGCACCCGCCGCGTTCACCGTCGGCCGCCGCTCGAGGCGGCGCGCCGACCGTCCCGACCGGCCATGCGCATGCGACCGCAGGGGCGGGATCGGTCTGCGGTCACGGGAGGGTGAGCGGGACGGGCGGCGAGGACATCTGTCATGTCGAGCGGATCCGTTACGGGACTCCACCGATTGAGATCTGCTCACTGGCACCGTCTGTGAACTGGTCGGGGCGAGAGGATTCGAACCTCCGACCACCTGAACCCCATTCAGGTGCGCTACCAGGCTGCGCTACGCCCCGGTGACCGCGAATTGTAGCTCACTCACCGCTTCAGGATGATGAGGACATCCTCCAGCTCGACCCGGAGCTGATGGATGATCTGCCGGCTCTGACTGATGTCGTGCTTGGCTTCTTCGCCGGAGAGCCGCTGGCGGGCGCCTCCGATCGTGAACCCGTGGTCGTAGAGAAGGCTCCGAATCTGTCGGATGAGCATCACGTCCTGCCGCTGGTAGTAGCGCCGGTTGCCCCGGCGCTTCAGCGGCGTGAGCTGCGGGAACTCCTGCTCCCAGTAGCGCAGGACGTGCGGCTTCACGCCACAGAGGTCGCTCACCTCACCGATGGTGAAGTAGCGTTTCCCCGGAATGGCGGGAAGATCGCTATTTGTCGACGGCTCCAGCATACGCTTCCACGCGGGCTTTCAGCTTCTGGCCGGGACGAAACGTGACGACTCGACGGGCGGTGATGGGGATGTCCTCCCCGGTCTTGGGATTGCGCCCCGGCCGTTCGTTCTTGTTTCTCAGATCGAAGTTGCCGAACCCCGACAGCTTGACCTGGGTTCCCGCCTCCAGGGCGGCGCATATCTCTTCGAAGAACATCTCGACAAGCTCCTTGGCCTCTCGCTTGTTGAGCCCCAGCTCCTCGTAGAGCTTCTCTGCCATGTCGGCTTTCGTAAGCGCCATTTCACTCCCTCAATGCGATTCCCAGCTTCTCGGTCAGGGAGTCCAGTATCACGCACAGGGCAGCGTTGATATCAGTATCGCCAAGCGTGCGCGATCGAGATTGGAAGGTCAAGGCCAGAGAAATGCTTTTCATTCCGGAATCAATGCCTTCCCCGATATATACGTCAAACAGCTCCAAGTTTTCCAGCACATCCACTCCGGCCTGTTCGATGCACGCGCGAACCGCGAAGGCAGAGACTGCGTCCGGCGCCACGAGCGAGAGATCGCGCCGTACGGCCGGAAACCGGGATAACGCGTTGAATTTCGGGACGGTGCCGGTACTGATGGCGTCGAAGCGAAGCTCGAACAACACCGCGCCGGGGAGCTTCAGCTCGGACGCAAGCCGTGGATGCAGTGTACCCAGCGTCCCGATGCGCTCGCCACCGCACATGATCGACGCGGCCTGTCCGGGATGAAGTGCAGGATGGGCGCCGGCGATGAACTCGGCGTCGCACCCGGACAAGGCCAGTAGGGCCTCGACATCGCCTTTCACGTCGTAGAAGTCCACCATTCGCGACGGTTGGGCCCACTGTTCGGGCACGACGGGTCCGATCGCGATCCCGCCGACCATCTTCGGTTGACGGATCCGGACGCCCTCGGCCATGAAGACGAGTCCGGTCTCGAACAGGCGCACTCGGGACTGCTGTCTGTTGACGTTGTAGATCGCGGCGCCGACGAGCCCGGGCCACAGGGTCGTGCGCATGACGCCCATGTCCGACGCGATCGGATTGGTCAGGGCGATGCCGTCGAGCGCGGGAGTGATGCGTGCCTGCAGCGCCGCGTCGACGAAGCTGTAGGTCACCGCCTCGTGATACCCGCGGTCCACGAGCCGTGCGCGGAGACGATCCATGTCGACGCTGCGCTCCGACTGCGGAGAGATGTCCAGGTCGCCCGCCGGCAGCGTCCCCGGCAGGTTCGCGAAGCCGATGACTCGCGCGACCTCCTCGATGAGATCGACTTCGATGCCGATGTCGGGCCGGTGCGGTGGAGGGGTCACCGTCCAGCCGGCCTGCGTCTCGTCGACCCGCATCCCGAGCCGGGTCAGGATATCGGCAACATCGCGCGCCGGAATCTCGGCGCCGAGCACGCGCCTGACCCGCTCCTGGCGTAGCGCGACCGGCTCGACGCGCGGGCGGTGCGCGTCGTCCACGGCGTCGACGATCGGACCCGGCTCTCCTCCGGCGATGTCCACGAGCAGATGCGTGGCCCGCTCCATCGCCTCGCGCTGCAGATCCGAAGCTACGGTGCGCTCAAAACGATGCGAAGCATCGGTGTGCATCCCGCGGCGCCGTGCCTCCAGCGCGATGGTGCGCGGCTCGAACCATGCGCTTTCCAGAAACACGTCAGTGGTCCCATCGTCGACTCCGGTCGCGAGCCCTCCCATCACTCCCGCGAGCGCGACCGGACGCGACTCGTCGGCGATCACGAGCGCGTCGTCGTCGAGCTCGACGACCGAGCCGTCCAGAAGCGTGAGCCGTTCGCCTTCACGTCCGTTGCGGACCCGGATTCCGGAGTCGAGCCTTGCGCAGTCGAATGCATGCATCGGCTGTCCCAGCTCGAGCATGACGTAGTTGGTGACGTCGACGACCGCGGACAGCGGCCGCACGCCGCAGCGCCGCAGGCGCTCGGTCATCCACCGGGGGCTCCGGGCCACGGGATCGATGCCCCGCACGATACGGCCGACGTAGCGCGGGCAACGCCGCGGCGCGTCGAGCGCGACGGGCAGGACATCGTCGATCCGGGGCGCTACCGCCGCGGAATGCTCGCGCGGCCGCATCGTGACGCGGCTCGCGACCGCGACCTCGCGAGCGATTCCCGAGATGCTCAGACAGTCGCCGCGATTCGGGGTGAGGCCCACCTCGATGACGACGTCGTCGAGCCCGAGCCACTCGATCAGGTCCATCCCTGGCGGTGCGTCGGCCTCGAGCTCGAGGATCCCGTCCGCGTCCTCCCCGAGACCCAGCTCTCGCTCCGAGCACAGCATGCCCTGCGAGACCTCCCCCCGGATCCTGCCGCGGCGGATCTTCGAACCGTCGGCCAGTCGCGCCCCCACCCGCGCGAAGGCCGAGCGCAGACCGGGACGAACGTTGGGGGCACCGCATACCACGCGGTACGTCACGGCTCCGCCGTCGTTCACCTCGCACAGCGTCAGGCGATCGGCGCCGGGGTGGGGTGCGACGCGGACGATCTCGGCGACCGTCACGTGCCGGAGCAGCCCGGCGACGGGAGCGACCGATTCGACCTCGAAACCGGCCGCGGTGAGCCGCTCGGTCAGCTCGTCCGTGTCGATCGGCGGATCGACCCACTCCCGGACCCAGTGTTCGTTGAACTTCATCCCCGTGCGCTCCGCGCCTACGCGAATTGCCTCAGGAACCTGAGGTCGTTGTCGAAGAACGAGCGCAGGTCGTCGACCCCATACCGGAGCATCGCGAATCGCTCGACCCCCATGCCGAATGCGAACCCGGTATGGCGTTCGCTGTCGATGCCGCAGTTTTCGAGCACCTGCGGATGCACCATCCCCGAGCCGAGCACCTCCAGCCATCCGCGCTCACCGCGAATGTCGACCTCGGCCGACGGTTCGGTGAACGGAAAGTAGGAAGGCCGGAACCGCACCTCCAGGTCGTCGGCTTCGAAGAACCGTCGCAGGAACTCGTGCAGGATCCCCTTGAGATGGGCGAAGCTCACGTCCTCACCGACCATCAGTCCTTCCACCTGATGGAACATCGGAGTGTGGGTCTGGTCGGAGTCGCATCGATAGACGCGGCCGGGTGCGATGATCCTCAGCGGAGGCGGGCGGGACTGCATGACCCGTATCTGCACCGGCGACGTGTGGGTGCGGAGCAGCCTCCCGTCCGGAAAGTAGAACGTGTCCTGCATGGCGCGCGCGGGATGGTGCGCCGGGATGTTGAGTGCTTCGAAGTTGTGGTAGTCGTCCTCGATCTCCGGTCCTTCCACCACTTCGAATCCGATGGCACGAAAGAGCGAGGAGATCCGCTCCAGGGTACGAGTGACCGGGTGCAGGCCGCCGCTCGACTGGCCACGCCCCGGCAGCGATACGTCAAGCCGTTCGGAGGAAAGTTTAGACCGGAGCACGTCCGCCGACAGCACGGCCTTGCGTTCGTCCAGAGCATCGCGAATCGCGTGCCTGGCGTCGTTGAGCCGCCTGCCGGCCTCCGGACGCCGCTCGGGCGCCAGCGCCCCGATGGCCCTCGACTCCGTGGTGATTCGGCCCTGCCGACCGAGAAACCGCACACGGACATCGTCGAGCTCGCCCAGCGTCTCCGCCGAGGCGATTGCGGTTTGCGCGTCCCGGACGATATCGTCGACCCGGTCATTCATTCCAGCAGTCCTCGAACGGAAAAAGGGGAAAGGACGTGCGGCCTTCCCCCTTCATCAACTTCCAGAAACCGAAACGGAATCTACTCAGAGGCTGGCCTGTGCCTGCTCGGCAAGCTGAGCAAATGCGGCCTTGTCGGAGACCGCCAGTTCGGCCAGGACCTTGCGATCGATTTCGATGCCCGCCCGGTCCAGGCCGTTCATGAATCGGCTGTACGAGAGTCCGTTTTCGCGGGCCTCGGCGTTGATGCGCACGATCCAGAGCGCCCGGAACTGACGCTTTCGCTGGCGGCGGTCGCGGTACGCCATCTGCCCAGCCCGGATGACGGCCTGCTTCGCGACCCGAAACACATTCTTGCGGCGCCCCCGGTAGCCCTTGGCCTGTGCAATGATCTTCTTGTGGCGGGCGTGGGCGGTCACGCCCCGTTTGACGCGCGGCATCGAAGTTCTCCTCAGCCGTAGGGCAGCATCCGCTCGACACCGGGCGAATCGGACGAGGCGACGGTCTCGTGCGAGCGCAAGTGGCGCTTTCGCTTGGTGCTCTTCTTCGTCAGGATGTGACGACGATGGGACTGATTGCGCTTGAATCGGCCATCGGACGTGCGCTTGAAACGCTTCGCCGCGGCTCGACTCGTCTTGATCTTCGGCATGTTCCGGCACGCTCCTTGCTATTGAGCCGCAGTCGCGTTGCGGTGCGTCATTTCCTGGGGGTCAGCACCATCGACAGGCGCCGGCCTTCCATTCTCGGATACTGCTCGACCTTCGCCAGCTCCTCCAGATCGGCCTCGACCCGCTTGAGGAGTCTCGCTCCGAGCTCCTGGTGGCGCATCTCCCTGCCCCGGAACCAGAGCGTCACCTTCGTCTTGTCTCCGTGCGACAGGAATCGCTTCAGGTTGCGAAGCTTCGTCTGGTAGTCGGCTTCCTCCGTCCCGGGACGGAATTTGATCTCCTTGACCTGTACGTGCGCCTGCTTCTTCCGGGCCGCCGCCCGGCGCTTGTTCTGCTGGAAGAGGAACTTTCCGAAATCCATCAACCGGCAGACCGGCGGCTCCGCGTTGGGCGAGATTTCCACCAGGTCGAGCCCCGCCTCGTCGGCGGCGGTCAGTGCATCGGCACGGTCGACGACACCGACCTGCTCTCCAGTATCCGATATGAGGCGCACCGTCTCGGCGACAATTTCGGCATTGATCCGATTTCGTTTTTCTGCGGCGATCTCTAGCGTCTCCAGAAATGGCTCGAAAGTTCGGGGTGACAGGGCATCGATCGCGCCAGCGCGGACCCTCCACCCGTTTCCCGCCCCGTCGGCATCCAATGAGGAATCGAACCGACGGCGACCATGACCCCGAATCCGGGGACGAACCCGAGAATTCTACTGGGGGCAGGGAACGTACTCAAGGCTTCTGTCCCGAGCGTGCCGTTACCTATGTGGTAGGCGCGAGTGGGATTGAACCACCGACCCCCACGATGTCAACGTGGTGCTCTACCACTGAGCTACGCGCCTGTCGAGCGGCGGACGATACCGAGTCGTACCGGCGCCCGCAAGCGTCCGGTCACTCGCCGGCCGCCGCTGCCGCCAGTCCCCGGTCGCGCAGCTCCTGCATCCGGTCGCGCACCACGGCCGCCTCCTCGAATTCCAGGTTCGCAGCGTGCCGGTACATCTGCTGCTCGAGCTTGCGCAGGCGCGCGGCGAGCGTCGCAGGCGGCATCGTGGCGTACTCGCCGGGCGCTTCCGCGACCCTCCCTCGGCGACGCGACGCTCCGGGCGCGCCCGCCCGTGCGCCTTCCATGATGTCGGCGACCGCCTTGCGGATCCCCCGGGGAGTGATTCCGTGCGCCTTGTTGAACTCGATCTGCTTCCTTCGGCGCCGGTTCGTCTCGTCGATGGCGCGCTGCATCGATCCGGTCACGGTGTCCGCGTAGAGAATCGCTGTGCCGTTGATGTTCCGGGCTGCCCTGCCCATCGTCTGGATCAGGGACCGCTCGGAGCGCAGGAATCCCTCCTTGTCGGCGTCCAGGATCGCGACGAGGGACACTTCCGGCATGTCGAGGCCTTCGCGCAGCAGGTTGATCCCGACGAGCACGTCGAACTTGCCGAGACGGAGGTCGCGAATGATCTCGACCCGTTCCACGGTTTCGATGTCGGAGTGCAGGTATCGCACCCGCACCTCGTGCTCGGCCAGGTACTCGGTGAGGTCCTCGGCCATCCTCTTCGTCAGCGTCGTCACCAGCACACGTTCACCGGCGGCGGCGCGGCGGTGGATCTCCGAGAGCAGATCGTCGACCTGCGTGGACGCACCCCGTACCTCCACCCCCGGGTCGACCAGCCCGGTGGGGCGCACCACCTGCTCCACGACCTCGCCGGCATGCGACTCCTCGTACGGCCCCGGCGTCGCCGACACGAAGACCGTCTGCGGGGCCATTCGCTCGAACTCGTCGAACCGCAGCGGCCGGTTGTCGAGCGCCGACGGAAGCCGGAACCCGTACTCGACCAGGGTTTCCTTGCGAGAGCGGTCGCCGCGGTACATTCCGCCGAGCTGGGGGACGGTCACGTGGCTCTCGTCGATGAACAGCAGCGCGTCGGCCGGAAGGTAGTCGAACAGCGTTGGCGGCGGCTCTCCCGGACGGCGTCCCGACAGGAAACGCGAGTAGTTCTCGATCCCCTTGCAGTGGCCGATCTCGGTCATCATCTCGATGTCGAACCGGGTCCGCTGCTCGAGCCGTTGCGCCTCGACGAGGCGGTTGTCCGCCCGGAGCACCGCGAGATGGTTGCGCAATTCCACCTTGATCTGCTCGATGGCATCGAGGACGCGCTCGCGAGGGGTCACGTAGTGGCTCTTGGGATACACGGTCAGTCGCGGCACGCGGCGGACGACCTCTCCGGTCAGCGGGTCAAACCAGCTCAGGTTCTCGATCTCGTCGTCGAAGAGCTCGATGCGCACCGCGTCCCGTTCCGATTCCGCCGGATACACGTCGATGACCTCGCCACGCACCCGGTACGTGCCGCGGTGCAGCTCCACCTCGTTCCTCGCATACTGCAACTCGGCGAGCCGCCGGAGGATGAACCGCTGATCAATCGTTTCGCCACGCACGAGGTGCAGCACCATTGCGTGGTAGGCGGCGGGGTCGCCGAGGCCGTAGATCGAGGACACGGTGGCCACGATGATGCAGTCCCGGTGCTCCAGCAGCGCCTTGGTCGCCGACAGCCGCATCTGCTCGATGTGATCGTTGATCGACGCGTCCTTCTCGATGTACGTGTCGGTCGACGGGACGTAGGCCTCGGGCTGGTAGTAGTCGTAGTAGGAAACGAAGTACTCGACGGCGTTGTTCGGAAAGAACTCGCGCATCTCCCCGTAGAGCTGCGCGGCCAGGGTCTTGTTGGGAGCGAGCACCAGCGCCGGGCGCCCTACTCTCTCGACGACCTTCGCCATCGTGAACGTCTTGCCGGAGCCGGTGACGCCGAGCAGGGTCTGGTGGGTGAGCCCGGCCTCGATTCCTTCGATGAGCTGCTCGATCGCGGCCGGTTGATCGCCGGCGGCGGCGAAGTCGGAGACGACGGTGAGGGGTTGCGAGCTCATGGAGGGACATCGCGGGTTGCCGGCTGCGACGGGGCGGCACGCGCAAGGCACTCACCCTGGCCCGCAACCGGATTCGCACCCGGATTCGTTGACCACCATCGGCACCGCGCGTAGCATACGCGCCCTTCCATTCCCCGGTAGCTCAGTCGGTAGAGCGGGTGACTGTTAATCACTAGGTCGGCGGTTCGAGCCCGTCCCGGGGAGCCATATAAGTCAACAGGTTACGCGACCTCGGGTCAGGAAGGAAAGCTGGTGCCGTCCCGGTGCAGGCACCGGATTCCGACTCCCGCCCTACCGGATCTCGCGGCCGCCCCAGGCCGGACGGCGCTCGTCAGTCGGACCCCCCCGGTCCGAACGCCTGATGCGCCTGCACCATCAGCCCCGGATACCCCTGCGTCGGACCGAGCCGGGCCGCTGCGGATTCGCGCCCGAGCCTGGCGAGCTCGGTCATCGGTCCGGAACGAATGGCGCCCGTGGGGCAAATCTCCTCGCAGGCGCGCGGCAGATGGAGCGGGCGCTCGCGCCCCGGGGTCTGGCAGAAGTTGCACTTCTCCATCTTCCCGGCCCGCGCCGAGAGCTGCGGAGCGTTGAAAGGGCACGCCCAGGCGCAGAACCCGCAGCCGATGCACTTCTCGGGATCGACCATGACGATCCCGTCGTCGGCCCGCTTGGTGATGGCGGTGACCGGGCACGCCGTGCGGCACGGCGCATCGCCGCAGTGCATGCACGCCATCGACACGTTCATCGCCTGGACGTCGGGATACGTCCCGCTCTCGATCTTCACCACCTCGCGCCATCGCGGGCCGACGTCGACCTCGTTCCAGCTCTTGCACGCGATTTCGCAGGCGTGACACTTCACGCAGCGCCCGTGATCGAAGTAGAAGCCGTGTTGCATCCTGCGTCTCCTTTGAGCTAGCGAGGCTGCGCCTCGGACCGACGAGGCATGGGGTGCCCGCACGAGGTTTCTCGAAACCGTAGCGCTTCGCACCGGGCGCAGCCTCGAACCTCTCGTCTGCGAACCCCCTTTGCCAATTCGGCTCAACAGGCCGCGCGGTCTGCACGCGGCGCCGTTGGCGATGATCGATGCGGCTCAAGATGTCTAGTGCGCTTCTCAGGCCGGATACACCTTGACCTTGCACTCGTTGTAGCAGTTGGCCCCGGTGATGGGGTTCGTGTGGGTGTCCATCAGGTTGTTGGAATGCGCGCCCCGCCCCCGCGCAACCGATCCCATGGCCCAGTGCCCGAAACCGTGTCCGTGCCGGACGCTGACGCATCCGGGGACCAGGCCCTCCACCACCTTCGCCTTGATCCGGATGCTGTCCTTCGGGGACTCCACGATGACGTAGGCACCGTCCTGGACGCCATACTTCGCGGCGTCCACCCGATTGATCTCCACCCAGTTCTCGCCGCAGATCTCCATCAGGAACGGGTTGTTCTGGGTAATGATGTTGCAGTGCATGCTGAGCTTGGAGTGGGTGAGCTGGAGCGGGAAGTCGGCGTCGGGCTTCACGCTGCGCTCCGACCACACCGGGTACGCATCGAATCCCGCGTCCTCGTACGCCTTGGAGTGAATCTCTATCTTTCCGGAAGGGGTCGGCAGCCCCTCCGGCACGCGGTGGTAGCGCATCTCGCCCGCCCAGAAGCCCTGCTCCTTGAGCTCGTCGAGCGACATCGGGACGTTCTGCATCGCGACCTCGCCCCAGTCCTCCCACTTCTCGTACGTGAAGTGCTTGCCGAATCCCATCTTCTCCGCCAGGGCCTTGACGATCTCGTAGGGGGGCTTCGATTCGCCGACCGGATCGACCACCGGCTGGCACAGCACCACCTCGGGTCCCTTCCACATGCCCTGGCGGATCTCCGCCTGCTCGTAGAACGACGTCTCCGGCAGCACCACGTCGCACTCCAGCGCGGTCTCGCTCATGAACAGCTCGCAGGCAACGCCAAGCTCGAGATGCGCGAACATCTCCTTCACCCGATCCCGGTTCGGATCGCTCATCACCGGATTGCTCGCCTGCACGAACAGTCCCTTCACGGGATAGGGATTGCCGTCGATGACGGCGTCCGGAAGGCGCGAATTGGGCAGGTCCGGCGCGAGCGGGTAGCCCATCGCGGCGTGAAGCGGATCCTTCGACGGCGTCGCCTTCGCGTCGTCGGGAATCTCCACCGGTGCGCCGAGCGGCGCCCAGTCCTTGAGCACCAGGTTGCCCGGCTTGTCGACCTCGCCGCAGATGGCGTCGAGGATGTAGCAGGCGCGGCCGGCATCGGCACCGTTGGTGTAGTAGCCGGAGCCCTTGAAGATCGCCGACATCGCGGGCTTCGTGGTCGCGAACTCCCGCGCGATGCGCCGAATCCGCTCGGCCGCGACACCGGTGATGGGCTCGGCCCACTCCGGGGAATAGCCGCGCTCTCGCAGGTGGTCGCGGAACCCGTCGAACCCCTTGCAGTGCTGCGAGACAAAGTCGCGGTCGAACAGGTCCTCGTCGATGATGACCCGGCACATGGCGAGGGCCAGCGCGCCGTCGGCGCCGGGCTGGATCGGGATCCACTCGTCGGCCTTCTGCGCGGTCTCGGTGAAGTTGGGGTCGACGACCACGAGCTTGCACCCGCGCTTCTTCGCCTCGATGAGCTCCCGGCTCTCCCACAGGCCCTGGTTGGCTCCGAGGTTGTTCATTCCCCAGAGAATCACGTAGCGGGAGTTGATGAAGTCGTGCATGGGGAAGACGTGTCCGAACACGGTGAGGCACGCCGAGCGCCGGTCCTGCTCGCACCCCGAGGTGTGCGAGTACATGTTCGGACTGCCGTAGAGATCGCGCAGCAGGGTCCAGTAGAACACCGTGTTCGGGTCATGGTGGCAGGTGAACGCCACCGCTTCCGGGCCCCACCGCTCCTTGATGTCGGCGAGTTTCCCGGCGACGAAGTCCAGCGCCTCGTCCCACGACGCCCGGCGGAACCGGCCCGGCTCGCCCTTGGGGTTGGTGCGCAGCATTGGGTACTTCAGCCGATCCGGGTCCTGCGCCACCCACCAGCTCGCCATCCCCTTCGCGCATCGCGAGCCGATGTTGTTCGGCGCCCGCGAGTTGCCCTTGTGGTAGACGATCCTGCCGTCGCGCACGTACACCTCGGTCGGGCACTGCCAGGGGCAGGTGTAGCAGAAGCTCTTGACGACCCGCGCCTGCTTGATGCGCGCAAGCTCGGTGGCGAGGTCGGTTTCGGCGGTGGCCATCGTGGTGTCTCCGGCTGTCGCGCCGCCGCTCGGGCGATGAATCCGCTCGAACGGGGCGGGCGGGTTTGGACCGAATGCCGAGCCGAGATGCTGCCGGGGTGCCGCTGCACCTTCGGCTCGCTGCATGAAGTCTGTCGTTCGCGCGCCGGTCGTGTCAATCGTGTGCCGCGATACCTCGCCGGCAGCCGACGTACGGTCACGGGCGCAGCTCCGCCGGCATCGGCCACTTGGCTCTACGCGTCCGAAGACCTCGTCGGGCCGCCGTCGGCATCGCCTTGCGGCGGCGGCCCCGCCCCGTCCCGCCGCAGCCGGTTTCCGGTTCGCGCGGTCTCGTCGAGAATCCACCCGACGAAGGCGCGGCTGGCCGGCGTTTCGCCGTGACGGGGCGGCGCGATCAGGAAATACGCCGCCGACATGGCGACGGCGTGGGCGCAGGGGCGAACCAGCGCTCCCGAAGCGAGCAGGTCCGAGGCCAGAGTGTCGTGCGCCATGGCCAGACCGGCGCCGTGCAGCGCCGCCTGGATCGACACCACGTAGGTCGATCCCAGGTGAATCTGCTTGCCGGCCGGCATCTGCCGGCCCTGGCTGGCCAACCACGTTTCCCAGTTCTCCATCACGCCGGAGCAGTCGAACAGCGGTGATCGGACCCAGTCGGAGGCGCCTTCCGTGTACCCGGGGCGACAGACCGGGTAGTAGCGGTCGTGCGCGAGCCGGACCGCCGCATCGGACATCTCTCCCGGGCGGCCGTAGCGGATCTCCATCTCGGCGCTGCGCGCGGATTGTTCGGGATCCCAAATCGGGGTCGTCAGGTTCAGCAGCAGCCACGGATACGTCTCGAGCAGACCCGCGAGGCGGGGCGCGAGCCAGAATACCGAGAACGCGAGGTTGCACTGCACCAGCAGGTTCCTCCCCCGGTCGCCGCCACGGAAGGCCCGCGTGCCGCTTGCCAAGAGTGCGAACGCTTCGCGGATGGTCGGCAGATAATTTGCGCCCGCCTCGGTCAGGTGCAGCGCCCGGGTACGGCGTATGAACAGCTCCCGCCCGAGGAACCCTTCCAGGCTTCGCACGTGCTGCGAAACCGCCGACTGGGTCACGTTCAGCTCCGCCGCTGCCTGGGTGAACGACAGGTGCCGCGCCGCGGCCTCGAAGGCTCGCAGCCAGTTCAGCGGAGGAAGCGGTGTGTCCGGCATGGTACGCACAAGGTACGGATTAGTATTTCTAATCTATTACGTTGGAAATCGTCACTGGTCAAGCACGGCCTCCCCGGATCACGATCGCGCCACGGGAATCGACCGGAACCCCGGAGCACGAAACGAAGGGTACGGTGCCGGTCGGGCAACCGACGAAACGAGGAAGCCTTTCTTGCGCGCCACCCCGACCAACGCCGCCTCCAGCGGCGTGACGCTCGACCGCAAGGCCCTGAAGGCCATCGCCCGCCGCTTCGATCGGCCGGGCCTCGTCTATCTCGCCCAGTGGTGCGCCGGTCTCGCGCTCACCGGCGCCGGCGTCTGGGCCGCGCTCGGCACGCCGTGGGCTTGGCCGGCGATGTTCGTGCACGGCGTGCTCCTGACCGTGCCGGCCTATTCGTTCAGCCATGAAACCGCTCATGGAACCGCCTTCCGCACGCGCCGGCTGAACGAGGCGGTGCTCTGGATCACCTCCCTCCTCTACATGGAAGAGCCGCTGCACCGCCGCTACACCCACACCAACCACCACACCTTCACCTGGCATGTCGGCAAGGACAGCCAGATGCCGTTCGACACCCCGATGACCTTCGGCGGATGGCTGGCGGAGGTCTCGGGGCTCGCGCTGCTGCGCTTCCACCTGCGGATGCTGGGACGGCTCGCGGCCGGGCGCTACACCGACGTCATGAAGAGCGTCGCCCCCGCGGGGGAGCTTCCGAGGATGACCCGCAACGCCCGTATCTTCCTTGCGGTCTACGCCGTCATCGGCGCCTCGGTGGCGGCGGGAGTGACATGGCCGCTCTGGCTCCTCGTCGTGCCGCGGCTGCTGGGCGCGCCGGTGATGCTGCTCTTCACCCTCGTCCAGCACGTGGAGATGCAGGAGAACTCGCCCTCGATCCTCGACTCCACCCGCTCCTTCCGCACCTCGCGCCTGGGCCGTTTCCTGTACATGAACATGAACAACCACGTCGAGCACCACCTCTACCCGCAGGTGCCCTTCCACGCCCTGCCGAAGCTGCGTGACGCGGTGGCGGACCAGGTGCCGGCGCCCGATCCCGGATTCTTCCGTACCAACCGGGAGGTGCTGACGGTCGTGATCCGGCGGTCGCTCGGCCGGAACACCCGGGCACGATCGATCCGGCAGGCGCCGCACATGATCTCCGAAGGCGCTATTGCGCCCATCGCTCAGAGGACGATGTAGCACGGTGGAGGAGGTCGGACGATCGGTCGGAACGGCGCCGCGGATCTCCGGCCGGAACCGGCCGGATTCCGCATGGCCAGCCCGCTGCGGGCCGGTCGAAGGCTGCGCCCCGACGCCGGTCCAACGCCGGCGTCTCCCGCGGCGTCGCCGGCGCGATCGCCATTCCACGCGCGGTTTCGCGGAGCCCACGGCGGCAACGGCGCACCGGGCGTGAACCCCGCCAGCGACTACGGGCGCCCGTTCCCGGCCCGGCCGCGGCCGCTGACGCTTGAGCAGGCGGCCCGAATCACGCCCCCGGCGCAGGCGGTCGACACCGAGGGGATGATCGACGTCCCGCGCATGCGCGCGTACCGGCAGAGCCGGCTGCGCGAGCAGATCGCGGCCCAGGGTCTCGACGCTCTCATCCTGGTGGAGCCGCTCTCGATCCGCTACGCCACCGGCGTGCGCAACTGCGCCCTCTTCCAGATGCACATCCAGGCCGGATACCTGTTCCTCCCCGGCGGCGGGCCGGTGGTCTACTTCGACAGCAGCCCCGGACGCGAGACCGGTCGCGGGCTCGAGACCATTGACGAGATCCGCGACGACCTGCTGCCGCTCTCCTACATGTTCGCCGGCCATCGCCAGCAGGAGTGGACCGGGAAGTGGGCAGCGCAGATGGCCGACCTGATACGCCGGCACTGCGGCGCCGGGGCCGCAATCGGGCTGGAGCGGGCCGGCGCCGGCGCCGGGCAGGCCCTGGAGCGCGAGGGCTTCAGGGTCGTCGACGCGGCCCCGGCGCTCGCGCAGGCCCGCAAGATCAAGTCCCCGGAGGAGATCCTCGCCATGAACCTGGTCCAGGCAGTGGCCGAGGACGGGATGACCCGCATGCGCGAGCGGTTGCGCGCCGGCGTGAGCGAGCAGGAGCTGTGGGCGCACATGTGGGCGGCGCTGATCGAGGGCGGCGGGGAGTGGATCGACTACCGGTTGCTGGCCTCGGGCGAACGCACCAATCCGTGGCAGCAGGAAGCCTCTTCGCGAATCGTCCGCGCCGGAGACCTGGTGGTCTTCGACTGCGGAATGGTGGGTCCCTTCAGCTACGGCGCCGACGTCTCGCGCGTCTATCACTGCGGTCCCGGAAGACCGACGGACTACCAGAGAAAGCTCTACCGGCTTGCGTGGAACGAGGTGATGCACAACACCGAGCTGATGCAGCCGGGCGCGAGCTTCCGCGAGATCGTCGAGCGCCGGTACGTCCAGGAGCCGGGCTTCGGCGATCAGCCCTATCCGTGCCTGGCGCACGGACTCGGAATGGCCGACGAGTGGCCGGCGATCTACTACCCGGTGGACGCGGAGTACGACTACGACGGGACGCTGGAGCCGGGCATGGTGATGTGCATCGAGAGCTACGTCGGCGAGATCGGCGGCTCCGAAGGGGTCAAGCTCGAGGACCAGTGCGTGGTCACCGAGAGCGGTCCCGTCGTCCTCTCCCGGTACCCGTTCGAGGACGATCTGCTGAATCGCGCACTCTGAGGGGGCTCCGATGGAGCCTTGCCGGCGAACCGGCGGGCCACGAGGCGCGCCGGGGTCGAGGGCGCGTTCCGAAAATCGCGTACGGAGGGCGAGGTTGAATCATGGGCGACTGGATCCGTGTCTGCGCGGTGGACGAGATCGACGAGGAGGACCTCATCCGGTGGGACCACGAAGGGCGAACCTTCGCCGTCTATCGCACCGAGAAGGGATTCTTCGCCACCGACGGGCTGTGCACGCACGAGGATGCGCATCTGGAGGACGGGCTCGTGATTGGCACCGTCATCGAGTGCCCCCTGCACCAGGGAACGTTCGACATCGTCACCGGAAAGGCGCTGACCGCCCCGGCCTGCAACGATCTCCGGACGTACCCGACGAAGGTCGAGGACGGCGCCGTCTACATCCTGCCCAAGCCCCCGGTTCCCGGTTGACCGGTTCGCGGAAATGCGGTTCGAACCGGTTTGCCCCGTCCCGCGGCGTCGGTGTGCCGGGCCGTCGCTTGCATTCGCGAACAGGGTGCCGGATATTTCCTCCAGTCGCTACATCCAGCAAACGCGCAAGCGAGACGATTGGACAGTATCGCCATCAATGCCGGAGCCATGCGGCTGTTCTGGCGGCACGGCTACCGGGGTGTGTCAATCCGGGACATCGCGGCCGAGACGGGTGTGCTTCCGGGCAGCCTGCACCACCACTACGGCAGCAAGCGGGGCTTGTTTCTGGAGGCGCTCCGCCACTACGACCGCGAGCACCGCGAGATGCTGCTCGCCGAACTTGCGCAACGGCCGTCGCCGCGCGAGGCCATCACTGAGGTCTTCGAGCATGCGGTGGCGCAGATTCTGGACGAGAATTCGACGGACGGCTGCCTGACCGTCAATGCCACGCTTGAGCTGGGAGCGGACGACGGAGAAGTCTCGGGCATCGCAGCGCGGGCGTTTCGTGGCATGGAGGTGTTCCTGCGCGACTCGATCGAGCGGGGTCAGGACTGCGGCGAAATTCCCCCGCATGTCGATCCAGTGGAGACGTCCCGTGGGCTGCTGGCCATGTTCCTGGGGATCCGGGTTCTTTCCCGGGCGCAACCACGGGAGGCGGGCCTGCGCGCGATCGTTCGCACGGTCCACGCGATGCTGTCCTGACCCGCCCAGACCTCCCGTCCATGCACGCGGCCGTTTCTCGTGATGCGGCATTGATGTGACCGTGCCGCCCCTTCCGCCGTGGGTGCTTCTTCGCTGGCAGGCGGTAGCGGGGTGCTCGATTCCGGACGAGCGACGCTGCGTTCGTCGTCCTTGCGCGCAACGCCCGGGATCTTGACCAATACTGTACCAGAACAACCGCCGGCGGCATCTCCATCAGGAGAGCATGTCCTCGGCTCGCCGCACGATTGAACGCAGAAGCGCCTCTTCGGGTCGCGTCCGGCCGAGGAGGCGCAAGCCCAAGTACAATGCCAGCAACGCACTCGGGATTTCCTGCGGGTCGACGGACTCGGGGATGCCCCCGCCCGCCCGGCCCTGTTCGACCGCCTCGCGCAGTAACCCCTCGATGCCGTGCAAGGCCTCCGGCGCGCTCCAGTCGTCCTGACACCGGGCGGACGACATCCCGGGACGCGCACAATCGCCGCGCAACGCCTCGCGCAAGGACTGTTCGACCGTGCTCTCGAACATCGCCAGCACCGTGTCCTTCGACGAACGACACCGTGCCCGTTTCTCAGAGTGCATCGCGAAGCACCCTCTCGCGTTGCCCGTTCGACAACCCGAATCGCGCATCCGTGGGCGCGAGCGGCTCAGGCGAATCATGGATCCCGTTCCGGTCGCGCGTCTTGCGGTTGCACCGACGGCAAGCGCGAGCTGCCCGAGACTGGCCCAATTTCATACCAGACAGGACCAATTGTGTAGTACGCTGGACGCATAGCATACGAAAGTACGGTCATATATCAACGAACGATATCATCAACCCGACGCATGCCATCAATCGGAGGAGTCTCGCCGTGTCGTGCCGACGAAATCCGTCGCAGGCAAATTCGTTTCTCGTCGCGAGGGGGTGCCGTCTGGTCGGCCGAATGACAGGTCCTCGCGCTCGACCGATGCCAGCGTCTACCCTGAGACGATTCGGGACGTTCTACATCACGTAACGCATTCGCGCGAAGCGCTGCCGGAACCGGATTACCTTGTCGCGCCGCGTCCCGGGGGCTTCGGACGTCTTATCCGCGAGGATGCTCGCCACGAGCTCCGCGAGCTCGCGGAAGTCCGCTTCGTCCATGCCGAACCGGGTCATCTCCTGGGTGCCGAGCCGGATGCCGGAGGCGGCGGCGAAGCTCGAGTCGTCGTGGAACGCCTGGGGGTTGGTGATGACGTTGCTCCGCTCCAGCCGCGAGGCCATCCCGCCGCCCGAACCCGGGGCGCCACGCACCAGCACCTGGTGGGTATCGGTGTAGCCGGCATCCGGATCGCCTTCGATCGTGAGTCCGTGCCCGGCGAGAGCGCGGGCGAAAACCTTGGCGTTACGGATTACCTGAGACTGGTACTCGTCGCGGTGGCGGATCATCTCGTAAGTCGCGCCGAGCAGGCCGAGCAGGGTCCCGAGGTGGTGATTGCTCACGTGACCAGGGAATGCCCGCGACCTCACGAACTGCCAGAACTCCTCGAACGGGTGGCCGGGGCCGATGTTGCCCAGGATCACACCCCGCTGAGGACCGAAGAACGTCTTGTGGGTCGACCCGGTAACCACGTCGGCGCCCTCGGCCAGAGGATCCTGGAAGTGCTCGCCGAGAAGGCCGAGCACGTGTGCGCCGTCGTACATCACCAGCGGACGCTCGGGGTTGTCGGACCCGAACTCCGAGTGGACGAACTCGACAATCTCCCTGACCGGCTCGACATGGATGATGACGCTGCGCCCGAAGACGATCAGGTCCGGCCGCCCCTCGGCGATGAGCGCCGTGGTCGCCTCGACGTCGATCGCGTGGGGGAGATCCCTCCTCGGCACGAAACGGTCCACCGCCGGCGCTTCGGTCCTGGGGTCGTGGGCGACGTAGTTCTTCAGCGCCCCGCCCACCTGCGCGCTCAGGTGGCCGCCCTTGTTGAGGTCGTGGACGAGCACCCGCCGCAGCGGTCGGGCCGTGCGGCGCCCGCGGTGGCGGTTGCGGAACTGCTTCAACGCGTCGTAGACAGTGTCGTTGGCCATCTGCCCGCTGATCACCCGCACCTCCGCGTCCACGCACCCGAAGAAGGTCCGCAGCGCCGCGACCAGCTCCTCCTCCTTCTCCATGCTGAAGGCGGTGCCCCGGTAGTAGCGCACGTCCTCGGAGTTGACGCCGAGGGCGCGAAGCTGGTTGTGCTCGTTGTAGCGCCCGGCCGGGTCGGTGGCGCACAGGCGCTCCACGAACTCCGACACGCAGTTCTCGGAAGGGATGAGGTTGATGCACTCGGTGCGCCGCCACCGGTGGTTGCGCTCGGCCTGCTCCGCGAGCCGGGCGGCCAGTGCCCCGGCCTTCGCGGCCGGTGCACGCCCGCGCTCGGCGGGAAGCTCGAAGCCGCCAAAGGGACGCACGTACGGCGCCACCGGCCACGCGTTGCGCTCCACGACCTCGGCGGTGGTGGCGTTGCCTCGGGTGTCGATCACCTCGACGTGGAGCGGCGCGTTGCTGCGCGGCAGCAGATCCGAGCGCAGCAGCGCGAGCCCGATGGGCCGCATCGCATGTTCGCCGCCGGGCGCCGCCTCGATTCCCTCGCCTTCGAACACCGCGTACGGCACCGTGGTGCCCGAGGTGATCCAGCCCGCGTCCTCGCCCCGGTGCAGGACCCGGTACCCCTGGCGCAGCGGCCGCCGGCCGTCGAAGACCGCCACCGGCTGCACGAGGTGTGTCAGGCGCCGCTCGGACGGAGGCGTCTCCAGCTCGCCGCGTCGAATCAGCTCGTACTCCTCGCGCTGGGCTCTCAGCGCCGCGCTCCCCACGAAGTCGCTCTCCTCGTTCGTGCGCACCGCGAACCGCGCAAGCGAGTTCGCGAACAGCGGAATGTCGCGGCCGTCGG
>MKWU01003796.1_pt1 | contig 19085 bp, 14 predicted proteins | sample 809101 | NCBI WGS metagenome assembly MKWU01 (sample SAMN05860141, study PRJNA318959) | sponge metagenome | host: Aplysina aerophoba | place: Slovenia: Piran, Adriatic Sea, Gulf of Piran | collected 2013-05-07
CCAGTAACCTCGCCGATGACCGCAAACAGGCAGCGCTCGCGCGCGGCCAGCTCGGCAAAGCGATCCAAATCAGCGCGGCCCACCACCAGCACGTAGCGCTCTTGCGCCTCGTTGCTCCAAATCTGCATCGGGCTCATGCCCGGATCATCGTTGTGAATGGCGCGCAAGTCAAAGCGCGCCCCCACATCTGCGACCAGTTCCGGGCAGGCGTTGGACAAACCACCCGCCCCCACGTCGTGAATGCTGATGATGGGATTTTCCGCACCGAGTGAGATGCAGCGGCTGATTAGCTCTTGGCAGCGGCGCTGCATCTCGGGGTTGTCGCGCTGCACCGAGGCAAAGTCGAGATCCTCGCTGTTGGCACCCGTGTCCATGCTAGAGGCCGCGCCCCCGCCGAGGCCGATGAGCATGGCCGGTCCCCCGAGCTGGATGACGCAATCGCCCGCCGTCGGAGTTTTCTTTTCCACATGCGCAGCGTCGATGAGGCCGACGCCACCGGCGACCATGATCGGCTTGTGGTAGCCGCGCCACACCCCGGTGCTATCGTCTTCCATGGTGCGGAACATCCCGAGGATATTGGGCCGGCCAAATTCGTTGCCAAAGGCCGCGCCACCGATCGGCCCCTCGGTCATAATGGCGAGTGGGGTAGCCAAACGATCCGGGAAAGCAGCGCGCTCTTTTTCCCACGGCTGGGCAAACTCAGGCAGGCGCAGATGCGAAGTAAAAAAGGCGCACAGGCCCGCCTGTGACCAGCCACCCGTGCCAGCCGCTCCCTCGTCGCGGATCTCTCCCCCGACTCCCGTAGAAGCTCCCGGATAGGGCGCAATGGCAGTGGGATGATTGTGGGTTTCGACCTTGATCAAGACGTGAGTCTGCCGCTGGCGGTATCCATAGCGAAAATCCTCGTCTAGCTGCGGGCCAAAAATCGGCACATCAAAACCCTCGATCACGCCGGCGTTGTCGGAATACGCCTTAACCGTGCCTTGGGGGTGGGTGGCGTGCGTGTGGCGAATCATGTCGAAGAGCGAGCGCTCCTCGCGCTGGCCGTCGATGATCCAATCGGCATTGAAAATTTTGTGGCGGCAGTGCTCGGAGTTGACCACCGCAAACATCATCAGCTCCACGTCGGTTGGATCGCGGCCCGCAAAGGCGTGTAGCGCGTAGTCAATCTCCTCGTCCGAGAGGGCCAAACCCATCTCGCGGTTAGCAGTCACGAGCGCCCACCGCCCCTCGGCCCGCACCGGGATGTGGACCAGTGGCTTGGGATCCACGCGGCGAAAGAGGGTATCTAAGGAATCAAGCGGAGCCTCAATCATGCGATCGTAGAGCAGCGGCAAGACCGCGCTGGGCACGGTATCGGCGGCAAAGGCATACAGCGTGCCGCGCTCGACGCGATGCACAAATTCGAGGCCACAGTTTCTGAGAATGTCCGTAGCCTTGCTCGACCACGGAGACGTCGTGCCCGGCCGCGGGCCAATGGCCACCTCGTTGTGCGCCCGCGCTGGCAAAGCTGCGTCCACGTCGAAAATACGCATGAGCCGCGCCATCTCATCGTCAGCTAGGGTGTGCGCGCATTGCACGGCATAGAAGTACGTGGCGGTCAAATCTTCAACTTCGGGCGCGCAATCCTGGCAGCGCGCTAGCAGCGACCGACGGCGGAGGGACGACAGGGCCGGGGGGCCGACAAAGGCGAGTAGCATGGGATACTTTCTGACGAGAATAGGTTCAATAAAAATGTAGGTGCTGCCGTGAAAACCCTCAAGGATTGCGGCGGCTCGACGAGCTTATTTTTGCACCTGTGTATATAATGTCTATTTTCAGAATCTAGTCCATGGAACTGGAGGTTCCTATGTCATTTGCTACGCACAGTGAAAACGCCGAGTACATCGAAGCTCTTTACGAGCAATACCAACGCGATCCTAGCTCGCTCCCAGAAGAGTGGCAACACTTCTTCCGCGGCTTTGAATTTGGCTTCGCGCGCTCGGTGCCCGCCAGCGAATCAGAACCAGACCAAACAGCCTTGCAGTCCATAGAAGAAGCCACTGAGGGCCTTTTGGTACTCGAAGGCGTCCAAGCCCTCGTGCAGGCCTATCGGCAAATGGGGCACTTCGTCGCCCGGCTCGACCCACTGGGGTACAACCGCCGGAGCCTGCCGCTGTTGGATCTGATAGAATTTGGCCTCGCCGAAGAAGACCTCGACAAGACCGTGGGCAACGGCAGCTTCCTCGGACGCACGGACGGAACGCTAAAGGGACTGTTGAGCAAGGTAAAAACCACGTATTGCCGCTCCATCGGCGTCGAGTACATGGACATCCCGGACAAGGAGCAGCGCGACTGGCTGCAAGAGCGGATCGAGCCTTGCCTCAACAACCCCAATTTGTCCGAGGAAGCCACGCGCCGGGTGCTCGCGCGCCTGATCGCCGCCGAGGAGTTTGAGCAGTTTTTGCACACGCGCTACGTCGGGCAAAAGCGCTTCTCGCTCGAAGGGGCCGAGTCCATGGTGCCGCTCTTGGACGAGTTGGTCAGCACCGGCTCCAAGTTAGGCGTTGAAGAGATGGTCATCGGCATGGCCCACCGCGGCCGACTCAACGTACTGGCGCACCTGTTGCACAAGCCCTACGAGGAAATCCTCGCCGAGTTCGAGGGAGCCGATCGCACCGACCGCGACGACGACGAGGGCGACGTCAAATACCACAAGGGCTATTCCCACGACCACGTCACCGATGAGGGACGCAAGGTCCATCTCTCACTCAGTTTCAACCCCAGTCACCTAGAGCTAGTCGATCCGGTCATCGAGGGCATCGTCTATGCCAAGCAAGCCTACTTGCACGACGACAAAGGGGAGCGGGTGGTCCCAGTACTCATCCACGGCGAGGCCGCCTTTACCGGCCAAGGCATCGTCTCCGAGACTCTCAATCTCTCCGAATTGCCCGGCTACCGCACCGGCGGCTCCGTCCACATCATCATCAACAATCAGCTCGGCTACACCGCCCAAGCCGACGAGACGCGCTTTACCCCCTATCCGACCGACATAGCCAAGGAGATTCAGGCACCTGTCTTTCACGTCAACGCCGACGACCCCGAATCCGTAGTACAAGCGGCGCGGGTGGCGATGGAATTCAGGCACCGCTTCAAGGTGGATGTCTTTATCGATTTGTGGTGTTATCGCCGCCACGGCCACAACGAGGCCGATGACCCAACCCTGACCCAGCCGCTGATGTACAAGAAGATCGCCGAGCATCCGACGATCCTCCATCTCTATTCCTTCCAGCTCATTGCGCAAAACAAAATCTCCCAAGAGGAAGCCGACGATATTCGCGCACGGATTCGCACCCGGCTCGAAGAAGCCCAGCAAATCGCCCGCCGCCTACAAGTCCAGCCCCAAATTTCGTCTTTCGGGGGCGTCTGGCAGGGCCTGACTTGGGCACCCGATGACTGGAGCGCCCAAACGGCCGTCGATGCCAAAATTCTGCAGCGGATCGTCGAGCGGGCGACCGAAGTCCCCGAGGGCTTCTCCCCGCACCGCACAATCCAGCGGATGGTCGAAGCGCGCCGCGCCATGGCCGCTGGCCAAGCACCCATCGACTGGGGCTGTAGCGAGGTGATGGCCTTCGGCTCGTTGCTGCGGGAAGGGGTGCCAGTGCGCCTGACCGGCCAAGATACCCAGCGCGGCACCTTTGCCCACCGCCACGCCGTCTGGCACGACACCGAAACAGGCGCGGAGCACGTCCCCTTGCAGGGCTTGGAGCGCGATCAAGCCGACTTCGTCGTGATCAACACTATGCTGTCGGAGCTAGCAGTGCTCGGCTTTGAGTATGGAATCAGTTCGGCAGACCCTCGGCGCTTGGTCTTGTGGGAGGCCCAGTTCGGCGACTTTGTCAACGGCGCGCAAATGATCATCGACCAATTCCTCACCAGCGGCGAAGCCAAGTGGCAGCGGCTGAGCGGAATGGTGCTACTGTTGCCACACGGGTACGAGGGCATGGGGCCAGAGCACTCCAGTGCGCGGCTGGAGCGCTTCTTGCAACTATGCGCCAAAAACAACATGCAGGTGGCCTACCCCACCACGCCCGCGCAACTTTTTCACATCTTGCGGCGGCAGATGCACCGCAACTTCCGCAAGCCGCTGGTGCTAATGACCCCCAAGAGCCTCCTCCGACACAAGCAATGCGTCTCAGAACTAGCAGAGTTTTCCAGCGGGACGTTCCAGCGAGTCATCGACGACGCAAACGTCGCCGATCCAGCCGCCGTCAGCCGGGTGGTGTTATGCACCGGCAAGATCTACTACGACTTGGTCGCTGCCCGCGGCGAGCAAAATGGCAGCGACGACGAGGTAGCACTGCTGCGCGTCGAGGAACTCTATCCGTTTCCGACCGCCGAACTCCAAGCTGCGTTCGACCGCTATCCCGCAGCTAAGCAGTTCTATTGGGTGCAAGAAGAATCGCAGAACATGGGTGCTTGGCCCTTTGTCCAGCCTCTTTTGGATGAACTGTTGCCCGCCCTCTGCGAACTGAACTACGTCGGCCGCGACGAAGCGGCCAGCCCGGCCACCGGCTCCGGGCACCTGCACAAAACCGAGCAACGAGAAATCGTCGAGCAAGCACTAGGCCGCAGCCGCGAAGTGGTGCTGCATCCGCGACGGCAATCTGGTTAGGAGCATTTGCATGTCAGTACAAGTCGAAATACCGAGCATGGGCGAATCGGTCAGCGAGGTCATTCTCCTCGAATGGCTCAAAGGCGACGGCGAGCGCGTCGAGCAGGACGAGCCGCTCTGCGTGTTAGAAACCGACAAGGCCAACGTCGAGCTACCGTCCCCAGCCAGCGGCGCGCTCAAACACCTACAATCCACCGACACCACCCTAACTATAGGGGCGGTAGTCGCGGAAATAGATGAAACAGCAGAATCCACCGCTCCGGCCCCGGCGTCCAAACCCGAACCCGCCGCGCCCAAACCCGAACCCGCCCTAAGCCCAGCCGTGCGCCGCTTAGTCGAAGAACACGAGCTGGACCCGGCAGCAATTCAGGGCACGGGCAAGGACGGACGGCTGACGAAAAAGGACGTGCTCGCCCATTTAGAGACGCTATCCGCGCCCGAACCCGTGCCTGAACCTGCTCAACCACCACCTGTACCCAAACCCGCTCCGCCGCCTGAGCCTGAATCCACTCCTGCGCCCGAACCCGCACAATCGTCTCCTGCGCCCGCCAGTTCCGGCCTCACCCGCCGCGAACCAATGAGCCGACTGCGCCAGCGCATTGCCGAGCACTTGGTCGCCGCCCAGCACAACGCGGCCATGCTGACGACCTTCAACGAGATCGACATGAGCGGAGTTATGCAGCTCCGGGCCAAGTACAAGGAGCGCTTTGCCCAAGTCCACGGCTCATCGCTGGGGCTGATGTCCTTTTTCTCGCGCGCCGCCGTCCTCGCGCTCGGCGAGTTTCCGGCGATCAACGCACAGATCGACGGCACCCACATTGTGTATCACGATTTCGTCAATTTGGGAATCGCGGTAAGCACCGAGCGCGGTCTAGTCGTGCCCGTCTTGCACCGCGTCGATCAGATGTCCATTGCCCAACTCGAAAGCAACATCAAGCGGCTCGCGCTGAGTGCCCGCGACAACAAGCTGGCCATGGACGAGCTAAGCGGCGGCACCTTTACCATCACCAACGGTGGAGTCTTCGGCTCGCTGCTTTCCACGCCGATTCTAAACGCACCGCAAAGCGGCATCCTAGGAATGCACGCGATCCAAGAGCGGCCCGTAGCTGTGGAAGGCCAAGTGGTGATTAGGCCGATGATGTACATAGCGTTGTCCTACGATCATCGACTCGTCGATGGTCAGCAATCGGTCTCGTTTTTGGTACGGTTGAAAGAGCTGTTGGAAGATCCAGCGCGGTTGATGCTGGAGGTGTAGGAATAGAATTATGGAGCGGACTGATACACTACGATGCATTCCGGCGCAGTTAGTAAATTTTTAGCGGAAAAATAGTTACGGGAGTTGAAACATGGCTTTTATGAAACGGGAGTTTTCTGAAGAAGTTGTCGTCCGTGGCGCAGTCCCCGAATTGGACCAAGACAACATGACCTTTACATTGCAGCGTATTGGGGGCCGCAAGATAATCGGCACCTTCATGAATCAGCATCTCGACATCCTCATGCAGGCCTTCAATGAGTACAAAGATCAGGCGCAGGTGTCGATTCAGGGAATTGGCCGATACGATCGCCAAGAACGTCTTATTGGCATCTCTAGTCTAGAGCATGTCACCGTGCTCGATCCGCTGGATGTTGCGGCTCGGCTAGAGGAATTTCGGGCACTGGAAGATGGATGGTTCGAGGGTACGGGTAAGGCACCGAACTTGAAGGGCTTGAACTGGTTAGCCGATCAGTTTAACCGAAATTTTCCTGACGATCTCCCTTTGCCATACACCTTTCCAACACCTAAGGGCAGAGTGGAAATGGAATGGCCTTTTGATAGGCAATCCATCCATCTTGAGATAGACATTGTAGAGCATCGGGGTAACTGGCTGAGATACGACAAGTACGCCGATGACAATGAGGAAGAGCGCGACTTGGACTTGAATGACGAATCCGACTGGAGTTGGTTCGCCGGCGAAATCCGCAGGTTAGTGCCGACGCAACGCAATGAACGATAAGACTCCTTTACTTCGCGTTATTGTCCCCAATATGCTGTTACAAAGGGACCACGTATCGTCCCAAGCATTCAGCCCTAAACCGGAAGACAATAAACTCCTCTCCACCTACGATGGCGACCAAATTTCCCCAGAGGCGGCATACAATCATTATACAAAAGACCCGGATAGATCTCCGGCAGGTATCCTAGCCGTCATTGTCGTCGAGTGTTCGGCACAAAACCTGCCCGTCATTCCTGATCCGGACACTTTTGCGGAACATGTACTCATTGACTTTCGCAATTTCGGAACAAACCAGATCAAGCGAAAAGCAGGGCGACTTCGAGATGCCGCGCTAGCACGTGGTTGGCAGTATCGCCCTTGATTCGTAGAGCAAGAGACGGATGGATCGCACTTGATAAAGAGAATGAAAAAAGAAGGAGTTCAATCCGTTGAATTTAGAAAATTTGGTAAGTATAGGCTGCGATCCGATTTCGACAGTATAGTAGCAGGAGTGAGGACTGTGCTAAAACAGTTCTCTCTTAAATGACTACAGGAATCTGATAACATGACCATCCCGATTTATACCATCGGTTACGGAAGTCGTTCCATTGAACAGTTCGTCGAGGTACTACAGCGATATAAAATTGCATACCTCCTCGATGTCCGTTCGGCACCTTATTCGCGCTACAAGCCGGAGTTTTCCAAAGTAGAACTGGCGAGCGAACTACAGCGACACGGCATTCGCTATCTATTCATGGGCGACACGCTCGGAGGTCGTCCCGACGATGAAAATTGTTACGACGAGGACGGGAGTGTGGATTATGAGAAGATAAAAGCGACTCAATTTTACGCCGATGGGATTGATCGTATCCGAACTGCTTTTTCTCAGCAACAGCTAGTTGCCCTCATGTGCAGTGAGGGGAGACCGGAGGAGTGCCACCGAAGCAAACTGATTGGTGTAACCTTGACGGATGAAGAGATACCGGTAATTCATATTGACGAAAACGACACGCAGCAGCCTCAGAATGAAATCATCAATCGGCTGACCAGCGGTCAACTCCCTCTGTTTGGCAAACCCACATTCCGCTCGCGTAAGCGATACCCGCGAGGCGAAAATGAAACCTAAAATTGTTACCATCGGCGCATATGGGTTTGACGAAGATAAATTCTTCCGGGCACTACAGGACGCAAAGGTAGATACCTTCTGTGACATCCGGGACCGACGGGGAGTACGTGGCTCAACATACGCTTTCGTTAATAGCCAGCGTTTGCAAGCACGGCTCGCTGATTTGGGCATCTGTTACCTGCATCGAAAAGACTTGGCACCGTCTAAATCAGTGCGAGCCAAGCAAGCTGAGATGGATAAAGCGACTAAAACTGCCAAACGTCAACGCATGGAGTTGGGGCAGGCGTTTATTGAAGGATACCTGCATGAATGCTTGACACACTTCCAGCCAAAAAGCCTACTTGACGACCTGAAACCGGACCCACAGGTCGTCGCACTCTTTTGTGTTGAACAGGAACCTGCGGCTTGCCATCGGTCACTAGTCGCGGACAAACTAGCGAGGGAATTAAGTCTCGAAGTGGAGCATATTTTGCCATGAAAGTGCTTATTGTTGCCAAGACTCGCATGGGAAAGGGTGCGTGTATTGGCGGAATTACGCAGGATGGGAGGAGTGTTCGGCTGATTCCGGCTGATATCGATGTCCACGATGGCGCAGGTCAAGAGTACGAAGTCGGCGACCTGTGGGAGGTTGAATCGACTCCTGCACCGGATATCATTCCACCACACGTTGAAAACATCGTCGTTCATAAAAAGCGGCGACTTCCTCCCCTCAGAGACCCTATTGCCATCATTGAAAAATACATGCCCCCCAAAGTCGGCGGGCCAGCGGAACTTTACGAAGGTCTAACGCAGTCCACGTCGAACGGTTCGTTGTATACTGCTGAGAGCGGCGGTCTCCCACCCTACAGTACCACCTTCTGGCGTGCAGATCAGCCGTTAGTACTTGACACAACTAGTAAGCGTATCCGCTACTTCTATTCGACCGAAGATGGAGGACGTACCCTCACATTTGTCGGTTTTCAAGAACCGCCCCAAACCATTCCAGCAGGTACGTTGTTGCGCGTTTCGCTCGCTCATCTGTGGCGACCTAAGGATGACTCTACTACTGAATATCGGTGCTATGTTCAACTTTCAGGTTGGTTTCTTGAAGAGGAAGACAACCAAAATTTTGATCAATTCAGCGATCAAGCTACCCCACCATCCGAAATTGATACCCCGCCATGGGACAACACTCCACAGTTGGATGATTCTGCCTCATCTTTACACCTGCTTCAAACCGTCTTCGGCTACGACGAATTTCGACTATTACAGGCAGAAATCATCGAAAACATCTTAAATCGGCACGACACCTTAATTATCATGCCGACCGGCGGTGGAAAGTCATTGTGCTATCAACTTCCAGCATTGCTTTTCGACGGACTAACCGTTGTTGTGTCACCACTTATTTCGCTCATGCAGGATCAGGTGACGCAGTTACAACACTTAGGCGTATCTGCCGTTTTCCTTAACAGTACCCTCTCCCATGACGAATACCTCTCAACTATCCGTCAGATCAAATGTGGAGCGGTCAAGTTACTCTATCTAGCTCCAGAAACATTGCTGCGTCCAGAAACATTACTGATGCTTGGTCAGTGTCAGATGGATTGCCTTGCGATTGACGAAGCGCACTGTATCTCCCAATGGGGACACGATTTTCGACCAGAATATCGTCAACTGGCACAGATGCGCGAACGATTCCCCAACGCTGTGTGTGTTGCGCTCACCGCGACAGCAACGCCCCGCGTTCAGACCGACATTAGTCAGACATTAGGTTTTCGCAACGAGGACAAGTTCATCTCGAGCTTTGACCGAAAAAATCTTGTCATCGCTGTCGAATCAAAGGTCAACTTAGATCAGCAAATCTTTGATTTTCTTTCTACCCACCGCGACCAATCTGGTATCATCTACTGTGCCACGCAACGCCAAGTGGATACGCTCCACCAAGAATTAATTGCAAACGACTTCTCCGCATTGCCCTATCACGCTGGACTAGATGCCGAAACCCGTAAACAGAATCAGACCGCTTTCATACGCGACGACGTGCGAATTATGGTAGCGACGATAGCGTTTGGTATGGGCATTGACAAACCTGATGTGCGTTTTGTAGTACATGCGGATCTGCCCAAGAATATTGAATGTTACTATCAAGAGATCGGTCGTGCCGGACGAGATGGCCTTCGTGCAGATTGTCTGCTTCTGTTCAGCCATGGCGATGTCCATACAATTCAGTACTTCATCCAGCAGGGAGCTGCTTCCGAACGGGATGACAGGAGCAAACGTTTAGCCGCACTCGTGGATTGGGCGACTTCGGCGGATTGCCGCCGTATCGGACTGCTAAGTTATTTCGGAGAAAAATACGACGCAGATAACTGCCAAATGTGCGACAACTGCTTGATAGAAACGACCGAACAGGTTGACTTAACCGTTCCAGCACAGAAATTTCTCTCTTGTGTGTCACGAACAGGTGAGGTTTTCGGGATAAGTCATATTATCAAGGTGTTGCGCGGCTCTCGATCAAAGACAGTTTTGAAACACGCACACGACAAGCTGTCAACTTACTCCATCGGTCGAGAGTATTCTAGAAAACAGTGGAATCTACTGGTACAACAGTTTATTCAGCAAAAACTCCTCACGAAAAATATAGAACACGGCAGTATTCAATTAACGGATAAGGGGCAGGCTGTCCTCAAGGGAGAACAGGTATGGGGGATTCCGGTAGAAATACAAGTACACCGGCACACGCATCCCGATGAAACCGGTGAATATGACTCCGTTCTCTTCGAGCAACTACGCGCCAAACGCAAAGAATTGGCAGACGTTGAAGGTGTTCCGCCGTACATGGTTTTCTCTGACCGCGCTTTACAAGAGATGGCGACCTATTTTCCGCACTCAAAAGAATCGTTTGAGAAAATACATGGCATCGGCCAAATGAGAGTTGAAAAATACGCTTATCCCTTTCTACCAATCATCAGTACTTACTGCCAACAATACGGACTGACAGAGCAACCGGAATTAACTTCTCGTGTAGGTAGATTGACCACTGGTCTCAAATCTCGTAGTCGGCAAGTTAGTGAACGCTTCCAAGCCGGAGAATCAATAGCCGAACTGATGCGGGACTATGGGATAAAGCGTAGTACGATTATCGCACATTTAAGTAAGTACGTACAAGCAGGAAATCTGCTGCCACTAGAGCGACTACACGACGAGTTATCGTTATCAGACGAGATCAAAGACCGTGTGCTGGAGATATTCGATGAGCTTGGCACCGACTATCTGAACCCAGTTTTTGAGGCGTTTGACGGAACAATCAGTTACGAAGAATTATACCTTATCCGATTTATTTTTTGGACAGTCCATAGTAATCTTACAGAGGGACCCGAATCAACTCGTGTAGGCGTGCCAAGAGTCAGTACCAAGCCGCGCAGTCAGGAAGTTGGTGAACGGTTCCAAGCCGGAGAATCAATAGCCGAACTGATGCAAGCCTATGAGGTAAAGCGTGTGACGATTATCAAGCATCTGAGTAAGTACATACAAGCAGGAAATCCGCTGTCAGTAGAGCGACTATACGCCGAGTCATCGTTGTCATCCGATATCAAAGCATTATCATTCGAGAGTCAGGATCAAGCGCGCAGTCAGGAAGTTGGTGAACGGTTCCAAGCCGGAGAATCAATAGCCGAACTGATACAAGCCTATGAAGTAAAGCGCGAGAGGATTATCAAACATCTGAGTAAGTACGTGCAAGCAGGAAACCCGCTACCAGTAGAGAGACTATATGCCGAGTCATCGTTGTCATCCGATATCAAAGACCGTGTGCTGGAAACCTTCGATGAGCTTGGCCCTGACTATCTGAAACCAGTTTTTGATACGTTTAACGAAACAGTTAGTTACGAAGAATTACACCTCATCCGAGCTATTTATTGGACAGTCCATAGTAATGGGTCTTTGAGGGAGCGTTGGCGTAGATATACGAATGCGCCGACGTGCAGTGATTGAGACCTAAGGTAATTAATGCGCCCTTCCAGCGGGTGTGATTTAAAGAATTCGGCGATATTTTGGAAGTTCGTCAGGCAACTGTCTGACAAGAAGCCAGCGAACTTTCTAAAGACTGCTTAACCACGCAAAAAGGAACAACTGTGACTGCATTCGACTTAGTGGTTATCGGAGCTGGACCCGGCGGCTATGTGGCCGCGAGCAAGGCGGCGCAGTTCGGCATGAAGGTGGCCTGTATCGACAAAAGCTATCTCGGCGGCACCTGCCTCAATGTCGGCTGTATCCCCAGCAAGGCCCTGCTGGAATCGAGTGATTTATTCTATAGAGCCAAGAAGGGATTGGGGCACCACGGGATCGGGCAGGGTGAAGTGGGATTGGACTTGCAAGCCATGATGGCGCGAAAAGAAAAAATCGTCCAGACCATGACCAAGGGCATTGAGGGGCTGTTTAAGGGCCGGGGGGTGACGCATTTCGTCGGCACAGGCCAAGTCCGCGCTCCGGGAAGCGTGGCGGTGCAAGGTGCCGATGGCGAGCAAGTGCTGTCTGCCAAAAACATCCTGTTGGCCACGGGGAGCACGCCCGTGGAATTGTCGAATCTGCCCTTTGATGGAAAATACATAATCAGTTCGACCGAGGCTCTAACCTTAGAAAAAGTGCCTGAGCGGCTCGTCGTCATTGGCGGCGGTGCCATTGGGTTGGAACTAGGGTCCGTGTGGGCGCGGCTAGGTGCCCAAGTGCTCGTAGTAGAGGCCATGGATCAGATTTTGCCGGAGATGGACCAAGAGATGGCCCAGCAGCTAGAGCGGCTGCTCAAGCGACAAGGACTAAAGTTCCTGCTCGGAGCCAAGGCCCAAGAAGCCGCGATCAAAAAAGGCCAAGTGACGCTGACCATAGCAGCCAGCGATCAAGAACGCGTCGAGACGTGCGATCTGGTATTAGTGGCCGTGGGGCGCAAACCATGTAGCGCGGGATTGGGGATAGAAGACGTGGGCGTGGCAATCAACGAGCGTGGACAGGTCCTAGTTGACGCGCAGGGGCGCACCAATGTCGAGGGCATCTGGGCTATCGGCGACCTCGTGCCCGGGCCAATGTTGGCCCACAAGGCCGAGGCCGAAGGAATCGCGGTCGCCGAGCGGATGGCCGGGCGCGCCGGACAGGTCAACTACGCGGCCATACCCTCGGTCGTGTACACCCATCCAGAACTAGCCTCCGTCGGCGCGAGCGAAGAAGAAGCTACCGCGGCCGGCCACGAAGTCGCCGTTGGCAAGCACCAATTTCGCAGCAACGCCCGTGCCCACTGCATGGACGACATCGACGGCCTAGTCAAGGTCGTCGCCGATGCACACACCGACCAGCTCTTGGGAATGCACATCCTCGGGCCGCAGGCTTCGCACTTGATAGCCGAAGGCGTCTTGGCCCTAGAGTTCGGTGCCAGTGCCGAGGATGTAGCCCGCACCGTCCACGCGCATCCGGCGCTGTCAGAAGTCGTAGGCGAAGCGGCGCGGGCCGTAGCATCGTGAAGCTCGCCGACAAAGTCGTCCTCATCACCGGCGCTGGCTCGGGCATCGGCCGCCAAACCGCACTGCACTGCGCCCGCGAAGGCGCACACATTGCAGCCGTTGACATCGACGAGACCACGGCCGAGGAAACGACCGCCACCATCGCCGCTGACAACGGCCAAGCCATCGCCATCGCCGCCGACGTGTCCCGCGCCGCCGACTGCGAGCACATGGTGCAGCAAGCCGAAGCCGCTTATGGCCGCCTCGACGTGCTGTTCAACAACGCCGGCATCTCCCACCACGCCGACGCCGACGCCATCGACACCGAAGAAGAGGTCTGGGACTTGACCATGGCCGTCAATCTCAAGGGCGTCTTTTTGGGCTGCAAATACGGCATCCCGGCCCTGCGCCGCGCTGGTGGTGGCGCCATCGTCAACACCGCCTCTTTTGTCGCCTTGCTCGGAGCGGCCACGCCCCAATTGGCCTATACTGCCAGCAAAGGCGGCGTCCTCGCCCTGACGCGCGAGCTAGCCGTTACCCACGCCCGCGAAAACATCCGCGTCAACGCACTCTGCCCCGGCCCCCTGCGCACCGAATTGTTGATGAAATACCTCGACAGCGAAGAGAAGCGCCAGCGTCGCTTAGTCCACATCCCCATGGGCCGCTTCGGCGAGGCTGAAGAAATCGCCCGCACGGTCGTCTTCTTGGCCTCGGACGACGCCTCCTTCATCACCGGCTCGACCTTCACCGTCGATGGCGGCATCACCGCTGCCTATGTCACCCCAGAGTGAGGCCGCCCATGCGCTTTGCGGCCACAGTTTTCGACCTCAACGGCACCCTGCTCGCCGAGCCGCTGGACTATTGAACTTCCTGTAACCGCCTAACTCAGAAAGGGAAAACCATGAGCGAATTTTTCAAGGGCATCGAAAAAATTGCCTACGAAGGCCCGGATTCTAAAAACCCCCTAGCCTTCAAGCACTACGACGCCGAAGCCATGGTCGGCGACAAGACCATGGCCGAGCACCTGCGCTTCTCCGTGGCCTTTTGGCACAGCTTTAAGGGCGGGGGAATCGATCCCTTCGGCCCAACTCCGGTGTACGACCGGCCTTGGGACCACGCCACCGACCCCATGCAGCGCGCCGAAGACACCTTGCGCGCGGCCTTTGAGTTCATCACCAAGCTCGGCGCACCGTTCTACTGCTGGCACGACCGCGACATCGCGCCCGAAGGCGAGACCCTCAAAGAGAGCAACGACCGCCTCGACCACATCGTGGGGCTGGCCGAGCAGTTGCAAGCCGACACAGGCGTCCGCTTGCTGTGGGGCACGTCCAATTGTTTCTCGCACGCGCGCTTTACGCACGGGGCCGCCACCAATCCCGACGCCCACGTCTTCGCCTGGGCTGCGGCTCAGATCAAGAAGGCCATGGAATGCACCCATCGGCTCGGAGGAGCCAACTACGTGTTTTGGGGTGGGCGCGAGGGGTACTCCAGCTTGCTCAACACCAACATGGCCCACGAGCAAGACCAACTCGCGCGCTTCTTGCACATGGCTGTCGAACACAAAAAGGCAATCGGCTTTACCGGCACCCTGCTCGTGGAGCCCAAGCCCAAAGAGCCGACCAAGCACCAGTACGACTACGACGCCGCCACCGTCTTGAGTTTTCTCCGCAAATACGACCTGTTGGACGAGTTCAAGCTCAACATCGAAGCCAATCATGCCACCTTGGCCGGCCACACCTTTGAACACGACCTCCAGCTCGCCTCAGCCGATGGCAAACTGGGCAGCATTGACGCCAATCGCGGCGATTACCTACTCGGCTGGGACACCGACCAATTCCCCACCGACCTCTACTCCACCACCTACGCCATGCTGGTGATCCTCAAACAAGGCGGCATCGCACCTGGCGGCATCAACTTCGACGCCAAGCTGCGGCGCGGCTCCTGTGACTTGGAGGATCTCTTCCACGCCCACATCGGCGGCATGGACTCGTTTGCCCGCGGGCTAACGCTGGCCCAGCGCATCATCGACGACGGCGCACTCGACGCCTTTGTCGAGGCGCGCTACGCTTCGTACCGTAGCGGCATTGGCGAGAAGATCATGCGCGGCGAGACCAACTTCGCCGAGCTAGCGGCATACGTCCACCAGCACGGCGAGCCAGAAAAGCGCAGCGGCCGCGAGGAAATGCTGGAGAATATCGTCAATAGCTATCTGTAGCGGCTGGTATCAGGAGAGGGACGTAAATCCATAAGACGCGTAAGACGAGGAACGGACACACAACGGAGTTACGATGATTACCGAAGAACAAGTCGAGAGCCGAAAGTACTGGATCGACAAGATAAGTCGCTCAAGCGGCGATTTTGGCGCTGATGCCGAGAGGATTGAGCAAAAGCTGGAGCAGGAAGTCCAAGCACAAGGGGTTGACTCCCTCCTTGGACACCTGCGTTTATGTGGTGTAATCCCGGAATGCTATGGGCACGACACCAGCGAAGAGAAACTGTACTCCAAATATACTGATGTTGTGATTCATGCAGCATATACTGCAATGGGGTTTACGAGCTTGGTTCTTAAGGAGCGAGCGAATGTAGCTGATGTTGAGTGCGTCACCAACGACTACAGTTTTGTCGCTGATGCAAAAGCATTTAGACTGAGCCGCACAGCGAAGAATCAGAAGGATTTCAAGGTACAAGCAATGGACAACTGGAAGCATGGAAAGCCCTATGCGATGGTTGTTTGTCCAGTATATCAACTTCCACCTCTAAAAAGTCAGATATACAAACAGGCTGCTGAGAGGTCCGTTTGCATTGCGACTTATACGCACCTAGCTGTACTTGTTCGTTACGCCCAGAAATCGACTCAGAATAAGGCAATAGAGTTGGTTCACGAGGTGTTTAGAACGGTCGAAGCGATGAATCCGTCAAAGAATGCAACTAGCTACTGGCAGGCAGTAAACCGTACATTTTTGGCTTTTGACGAAATGATTGGTGCAATATGGCGGGATGAGAAACTCGCATCAAACGAGGCCATCACTATCTTAAAAAAAGAAGCACTCACTTTTCTCGCAAAGGAGCGAGAGCGAATTATGAGATTATCTCACGCTGACGCGATAAAGGAGGTACTGAAGTCGAGCACACTCGATAACAAGGTTCAAAAGGTTCAATCCGTTGCCAAAAACGGCATCCTTGACTTGGAGGCGGCATGAACGAGGAGTACTTAGACAAAATCACATGCGGCGATTGCCGAGATCACATTTCGCGCTTGGCCGACAACAGCATTGAACTTTTCCTGTCGGACATTCCTTATGGAATCAGCCTAGACGACTGGGATGTCTTACACGACAATACGAACTCGGCGCTGTTGGGACAGTCGCCCGCCCAGGCCGGGAAATCGGCCTTTAAGAGGCGAGGTAAGCCCATCAATGGCTGGTCGCAGGCCGATAGGAACATTGGACGAGAGTATCAGCAGTGGTGTCAAAGCTGGACTGAACGGCTTTTGCCAAAAATGAAGTGCGGCGCATCGCTCTTCGTTTTTGGTGCACGCCGCACCATACACCGCGTCGTCAATGCTTTTGAAGACAGCGGTTTCCTTCTCAAGGACATGCTCGCTTGGCAGAAAGAGTCGGCGCATCATCGAGCGCAAAGGGTGAGCATTGTCTTTGCGAGGCGTGGGTTAGAAGCCGAGGCCAAAACGTGGCGCGGCTGGCGCTTGGGGAACCTCGCACCCTTATATGAGCCAATTGCTTGGTTTGTAAAACCCTACACGATCGGCGGAACCATTGCTGACAACATCCTTGAGCAAGGCGTAGGAGCCATGAATATAGAAGCATGTCAGAGCCATGGCGCGAGCCCCACAAATCTCTTGGCATTTGGTTTCCAGAAGGGCGAACAAAAAATTCACGAGGCCCAGAAGCCGCTGAGGCTCATCGAGTTCCTAATCAAGCTCACAACGCGAGAGAGCCAAGTAGTATTGGATCCGTTCATGGGTAGCGGCACTACGGCTGTTGCCGCACAGCGACTCAACAGGCACTTCATAGGCTTTGAGATCGCGCCCGAATTTCATCGAGCCGCACTTCAGAGGTTGGATTCAGAATGTGGGACGGGAGATGCGAAAGACGCCCAAGCGGTCCAGCAAATGCTCTTCGAAAAAGCGCGAAGTAAATACAAGAGCTAACTACAACTCCAACAGCTCAATTGTCCCTCGGCACCGCCATCATCCGCTCCAACGCCCGCCGCGCCCCAACAATCACCTCGTCATCCAGTGTAATTTCATAGCGCTCGTACAGCAGCGAAAAGTACACGTCTTGCAGGTCGGTGATTTTCATGTAGGGGCAGTGTAGCCGGCAGCCAATGCAGCCGTCAGCCGCGACGAATTCTTGGTGCGGGAAGCGCTGCCGGAGCTGGTGCAACATGCCGTTTTCCGTGGCGATGATGAAGCTCTTGGCCTCGGGATACTTTTCGACGGCCTTGAGCATCCCCGTGGTCGAGCACACTTCGTGCGCGATTTCGACCACGTCCTCGCGGCATTCCGGATGCGCGATGATGACAGCCTCGGGGAACTCGCTGCGGGTGCGCTCGACGCTGGCAGCGCGCAGCACATCGTGCGTCGGGCAAGCGCCGTCGTATACGACGACCTCTTTCTCCGGCACCTGCTCAGCCACCCAGCGGCCCAAATTGCGATCCGGCGTAAAGAGGATCTTGTCGCTATCGAGGCTGCGCACCACTGAGACGGCATTGGCCGAAGTGCAGCAGATGTCGGACTCGGCCTTTACCTCGGCCGTGGAGTTGACATACGTCACCACCGTGTGATCGGGATAGTCTGCTTTCCAATCGTCGAGGCTTTCGGGGGTGATGGAGTCGGCGAGCGAACAGCCCGCGCCTAGATGGGGCAAGAACACCTGCTTATCGGGGCTGAGGATTTTGGCCGACTCGGCCATGAAATGCACGCCGCAAAAGACAATGCGCTCGGCATCCGCCTCGGCCGCTTCCACTGACAGCCCGAGCGAATCACCCGTGAAGTCGGCCAAGTCTTGGATAGGCGGAATCTGGTAGTTGTGCGCGAGGATGACCGCGTTTTTCTCGCGGCGCAAGTGGTTGATCTGGGTGATGAGCTCCTCGGCGGGCAGGTCGCTGTGGTACTGCTGCCCAGCGGCTGGGGCGATCGTCTCTGAGTAGGTCATGGCTTGACTTGCGCTCCTTCGTCGGGGGGGATGGTCTCGGTGCCGTTGGGGAAAACGCGCCAAAACTCCTTGCGAATGAGGCCGGCTATCATGGCACTTTTGCTGCTGCCGTGATAGCGGGCAATCGCGTCAAGCATCTCGTGATCCCTGTCGGGCGCCGAAAAGGTTCGCACCTTGGCCCGGCGACTTTGGTCTTTGGATGGCATTATATCATCTTTATATAATATTTAATTAATATGTATGCAATTTAATGAATCACTGGCGGTCCGTCAATACATTTGCAACCGCACTTTAACCAAATTGTAGCATAAAAGAAGGAAGAATGAGGCGCGGCCCTAGAGCAGGCTAATCCGCTCCATGGCCTCTTCGATCCGGTCGCGGTGATTGAAGGCCGACAGGCGCAAGTATCCCTCGCCAGCCGCGCCAAAACCCGCACCTGGCGTGCCGACGATGTGGGCCTTGTCGAGCAAGTGGTCGAAGTAGGTCCAACTGTCCTGCCCATCGGGCGTGGCCACCCACAAATAGGGAGCGTGCTCGCCCCCGTACACCGTAAGCCCGGCCTCCCCCAACTGCTGGCGCATGATCGCGGCATTTTCCATGTAGAACGCAACGCGCTCGGCAATGCCCTGCTGGCCAGCCGGAGAATACGCGGCTTCCGCAGCGCGCTGCACCGGATACGCCACGCCGTTG
>MKWU01003797.1_pt1 | contig 19080 bp, 23 predicted proteins | sample 809101 | NCBI WGS metagenome assembly MKWU01 (sample SAMN05860141, study PRJNA318959) | sponge metagenome | host: Aplysina aerophoba | place: Slovenia: Piran, Adriatic Sea, Gulf of Piran | collected 2013-05-07
GCGATTGTTGTCGCTGCGGTGCGCGCGTCCCGCCGTCGCGACGGGCGGCGAGAGCACCTCGATCGATGTGCGCGCGGTCAGGCGGATCCGGTCGCCGATGTCGAGCGGCGCGGCGTCCGCGATCCCGTCGCCGAGCACCACGCCGACGCGCAGGCGGCGCTCCAGCTCGCGCAGCCCGCCCGCGTGGTCCGCGTCGTCGTGGCTGAGCACGACGGCGTCGAGGCTGCGAGCGTCCGAGACGCGCGCGAGCGCGCGCAGTACCGAGCCGTCGGGCGGTCCGGCGTCGATCAGCACCGCGGCGCTGCCGTCGCGCACGAGCACCGCCTGCCCCTGACCCACGTCGAGGACTGTCACGCTTGCGAGGTCGTCGCTGGGTGCGAGCACGGCGAACCACAGCCCGGCAGCCGCGAGGCGGAGTGCGACGTCCCCCGCGAAGCCGGAGCGCCCCGATCCCGCCTGGATCTGCGCGGGCTCGCGCCGGCCGAGGACCCACGCCACGGCGGCGAGCCCCGTGTACCACGCCGCACCCACGGCGAGCGGCGCGCGCACGTCGACGACCGCTGCCGGCAACTCGGCCATCACACCGACGGCGGCCACGAACGCCGCGGGCGCGTACACACCGGCGAGATGGACGAGGGCGGCGACGGGCTCAAACCAGCCGAGCAGCGCGGCCGCGACTGCGGCGAGCAGGGTCGCCTCGTAGAGCGGAGCGACGACGACGTTCGCGGGCACCTGCACCAGCGAGACCGTGCCGAAGCTCGCCGCCTGCACCGGCAGCACGGCGAGCGCGGCGCCGAGCGCGATCGCGCCCGCCTCGACAACTGCCGAGGTGGCGCCCTCGCTGGTGAGGCCGAGACGGCCGGCGGCCCAGTCGCGCAACGGCGGCGCGATCAGCATCACGCCCGCCGTCGCGGTCGCGCTGAGCTGGAACGCCACGTCGCTCACGAGCAGCGGCCGCAGCGCGAGCATGATCGCGAGGGCGTACGCGAGGTAGATCCACCCCGGCGTGCGCCGCCCGGTCACCGCCGCAAGCGCGATCCCCACGGCCATGATCGCCGCCCGCACGACGGGTGGCTCGGCCCCGACGAGCACGACGTAGCCCGGGAGCAGGGCGAGTACGAGCAGCGCCGCGCGACGCCTCGACATGACCACGGTGAGCAGCGCGAGCGCCGTACCGAGCAGCAGCGCCACGTTCTGCCCGGAGACCACAAGCAGGTGCGTCGTGCCGGTGCGCCGCAGGTCCTCCTCGAGGCCCGCGGGCATCGTGCGCTGCCGTCCCAGCAGCATCCCTGCCGCAAGCGATGCCTCCGGCTCCGGCAGCGCACGCTCGACGTTGTCGAGCGCCCAGCCGCGCAGGCGGCGGAGCGCGTCGGCGACGTCGTTGCCGGCGTCGCGTTCGAGGAGTTCCACCTGCTTGGGGAACGCCGCGACGGCGTGGATGCCGCGCGAGCGCAGGAACGCGGCGTAGTCGAAGTCGTCGAAGCGCGGCGCGCGCTCGATCTCCGCGGTGAGCGCGATGCGGTCGCCCTCGCGCAGCGGCTCGCGCGGCGCGGGCATCGTGAGCCGCAGCCCACCGTCGTGCCTTACGCCGCCGATGGTCTCGACGCGCAGGTCGAGGCGCGCGAGCGTGCCGGAGAGCCGCGGGTCGGTACGGACGACGCCGACGATGTCGTGCGTCCCCTCGAGGCCTGCGAGCGGCGGCGGCGGGCGTGACTCTGCCTCCTCGACCCGTGCGTGTCCGGCGGCGGCCACTGCCACGAGAGCCACAAGGAGCAGCAGTGGCGCGCCGAGGACACGCCGACCGCCCACGCCGGCGGCGACGAGGGCCGCGAGGCCCGCGACGAGCAGCGTCGCCCACCACGGCCCGCCGAGCAGCGCACCGCTCACCGTGCCCGCGATGAAGCTGGCGGCCACCAGCGGAAGCGCCGGCAGCAGCGGACGTGTCTCCGTCCTCGTGACCGACATCAGCGCACCGTGATCAACGCGCGGATGCCGTCGTAGACGTGCTCCGGGATCACGTCGCGCTCGACGAGATCGTCGGTGGTGACGAACGGACCGCCCAGCTCGCGAGCTTCGACGATGGCGGCCGAGTAGACGGGGCCGATGCCCGGCAGCCCCTCAAGCTCCTCGGCGGTCGCGGTGTTGATGTCGAGGAGCAACGACCCCTCGCCGATGCGGGGGACGACCACGCGATCCTCATCGCGCAGCCGCAGCGCGAGGTTCAGCGCGCCGGCGTCGGCGCCGGGAGCGAGGCCACCCGCGAGTGGGATCGCGTCGGCGACGCGGTCGCCCGGCTGGACGGTGACCACGCCGGGCCGGGCGACGGCGCCAGCGACCTCGACGCGGATCTCATCGACGCCGGGCGGCGGGTCGAGCCGCTGGACCTCGATGCCGGGGTCGTCGTCGGCGCGGAGCACGAGGATGGCGAGGGCGAGCGCAACCGCCGCGCCGAGGGCCACTCGCAGCGTGAGAGTCCGGCTCGGGCGGAGCGCCCGTAGCGGAATGCGCGACATGCTGTCGTTGAGGCTGTGCTAGTCGTCGTCCTCCTCTTCGACGAGCTTGCGCAGCAGCGCCTTGAGCCGGGGGGAGCGGTCAATTTCTCGTTTGAGCGGGCGCAGTTCTTTCTCGTTGATGATGAGGGGGCGGCGCTCGAGGTCGTTCTGCTGCCCGTAGGCGGCGAAGCGGATGGCCATCTGGCCCCGCTTCTCACCCTTCTCGTAGCGCATGAGCTGGATGGAAGGGGCGTGCAGGCCGCCCTCGACGGCGGCTTCCTCGATGATCTTGCCGCTGCCCCAGAGCAGGTTGAAGGGGCGCGGGATGCGGCGGAGGGGCATGGCGAGCCTCCCTCTACCCGGCGAACCGGGTCCGCACGAGCGCCGACGGCCGACCCCCGTGCACCCCTAGCATAGCGCCCGCCGCGATCCCTCGACGGCTATCCTCTCCACCGACCTGTGCAAGCAACGGACGGAGCCACCGTGAGCAACGAACCGAGCGCACCCGACAGCCCCGCCGCCCTCGGCGCCGCCGAGGCCGCACGCCGCATCGCCGCGGGCACGCTCACCTCGGAGGCGCTGGTCACGGCCTGCCTCGAACGCATCGCCGAGCGCGACCCCGACGTCCGCGCGTGGGTGCACCTCGACGCCGACGCCGCGCTTGCCGATGCGCGTGTGCGCGACTCGGAGCCTGCGAGGGGGCCGCTGCACGGCATCCCCGTCGGCATCAAGGACATCTACGACACCGCCGATATGCCGACCGCGTACGGCTCGGTGCTGTACGAGGGGCATCGGCCCCCTGTCGACTCGGCTCCGGTGGCAGCGCTGCGCGCGGCCGGTGCGATCATCCCCGGCAAGACCGTCACGACGGAGTTCGCCTACCTCACGCCGGGCCCGACGCGGAACCCGTACGACCTCGGCCGTAGCCCCGGGGGCTCCTCGAGCGGCTCGGCCGCGGGCGTCGGCGACTACCACGTGCCGCTCGCGATGGGCACGCAGACCGGTGGCTCGACGATCCGCCCCGCCGCCTACTGCGGCGTCTACGGCTTCAAGCCCACGTTCGGCTTCGTGAACATCGACGGCGTCCGGCCGCTGGCGATGGCGCTCGACACCGCGGGCTGGTTCGCGCGCCACGTCGAAGACCTCGCGCTGCTCGGCTCGGCGGTCCATCCGCTCATCGACGCCGAGTTGCGCCCACTCGCCGCTCCACCGCGCATCGGCGTCGTCCGCACCGCCGACTGGGAGCGCACGACGACCGACGTCCGTGCCGCCATCGACGGCATCGCCGACGCGCTCGCCAACGCCGGTTGCGCGATGAGCGAGGTCGAGTGGCCCGAGGAGTGCAACGGCCTCGGCACCGCGTGGGAGGCGGTGATCGCGGCCGGGGCCGCAAGCGCCCTCGCGCCGGAGTACGAGCAGCACCGCGACCGCATGGGCGACCACATCCGCAACCTCATCGAGCAGGGCCGGGCGCTGACCACCGCGGAGCGCAGCGCCGCCGAGGCCCTCGCCCTGCGCTGTCGCGCCCTCGTCTCCGAGCTCTTCGAGAACTTCGACGCGTTCCTCACCCCCGCCACCGGTGACGTCGCCCCGGAACGCCTCGACTCCACCGGCGACCCGCTGTTCAACCGCAGCTGGACGCTGCTGCGCCTCCCCTGCCTCGCCGTCCCCGCCGGCCGCGACGCGTCGGGACTGCCATTGGCCGCGCAGCTCGTGGGGCGGCATGGCGGGGACCAGGCGTTGTTGGAGGTGGCGGGGTTTGTGGAGTCGGCGGTTGGGGAGCGGTCGGCGAGGTAATGGCGCGCGAGGCGCTGTACGATAATCAGTGAGCAGCCGAAGGGGCTATTGTGGCGAACCCCCTGATCGAGGATCGGGTCGATGAGTTAAGCCGTGAATTCGGCGCGGACGGCGTTGAGGATGCTCTTCTCACGCTGCTGGTGCGGCAGCGCCACGGCATCTCTGAACTCCTCAGGCACCTGGAGGAGGACGGGCCGCTCGAAGACCGAGCATGGCTGGACGTGGCGGCCCTCCTGGCAACGCGGCGCGACGCCCTGGAAACCGGCGAAGGCCTCGTCCGAGACTGGCTCGCACTCTTCGTGCTTCGCGAGCGACTCCTTGGATCGGTCGAAGTCGCGCAAGACGGCGTCGTAGACAGAGTCGCGCGCTTCATGAGCACGCAGACGGAGCTCCAACGCGAGGTGATCGAGACAGTCTGGAAACAACCGATGCTCAGACCGGCAGACGTGGCTGCGGCGCTTGGTTGGCAGAACGCGTACCGCCCGAAGATTCGAAGGTATCGGCAACGTTCGTGGTTGGTTGGCTTTCTTCGGGCGGGTTCGTACCACTACCTGTCGTTCCAGTTCGATACGAAGCGGCATGAGGTATTCCCCGAGGTCCGCACCATCAACGAAAGCTTGGAAGCCGCGTCCGATCCCTGGGGAGTTGCCTCGTGGTGGATCTCAGTCAACGATCGGCTCGATGCTCGCCCGGCGGACCTGGTGGGCACCGACCGTACCGACGACCTTCTCGAGGCCGCGGTCGCGGAACTGGAGCCCATTGGGTAGGTGTCGCCAAGCCAGTCTCCGCCGACGCGGTTCGCGGGAACGCCAAGCGCATATGGATCCCCTCGGGGACTGTGCTCACGCGCGTTCACGAGGCGCGATTCATAGTCACCGACTTCAACCCCACTGTGGCTGAGAAGCCGACCCACGGGGGACGTTTCGACGGGACACCTGAGGACGGGTACGCGTTCCTCTACGCCGCGAGCGACGATGCGACGGCCGTATCCGAGGCACTGCTGCGGGACATTCCTATTGACGACGGGGGCGCCCGTTCCTTGCTGGCCACAAGACTGCGTGGACGGCGCTTCGGCTGGCTCCGAACGACTTGCGAACTCCAACTTGTGAACCTGCGTTCGGGCGTGGATCTCGCTGCGATCGGGCAGGACACGCGGTTGACCAACGCACCAGCCGGCGAGTACGTGCTAACTCGGCAGTGGGCCGTGGCCATCCGTGACTGGGCGAAGTGGGCACAGGGGTTCACGTGGCGCTCGCGGAGAGAGCCCGACGGCTACGCATATGTCTTCTTTGGCGACCGTGCCGCTGGGCCGTGTCTAGAAGAGGCCAGGGATGGCATGCCACTCCCGCCGGACGAGAGGAACATCGATGCGGGCTTCGGTCGCCTGTATGTTGAGGAGCTTCTGAGCCGTTACCGTGTCACGCTCATTTGACCCGCTGGGGCGTACAGGGCAGCCAGACATTCGCAACGTCTATACTGGACGTGCTGCCCCGCAGCACATCGAGTAATCCACAACGCAGCGGAGACCCCAGCCGTGCCGCCTCGACACTTCCGATCCATGCTCGATCTCTCCCCCGACGAGCTAGACGGGCTCCTCGACTCTGCGCTCGCGATCAAGCGGGACGGGTGCGGGCCCGAGCTGGCCGGGCAGGTGCTCGCGCTCGTGTTCGAGAAGCCCTCGCTGCGCACGCGCCTTGCGTTCGAAGTGGCCATGCACCGGCTGGGTGGACGCGCCGTCTACCTCGGGCCGCAGGAGGTCGGCGCGGGCTCGCGCGAGCCCGTACGCGACGTCGCGCGCGTGGTGTCGCGCATGGCGCACGGCATCGCCGTCCGCACCTTCAAGCACGAGACCGTCGACGAGTTCGCCGAGTGGTCCGAGGTCCCCGTCATCAATGGGCTCAGCGACGCGGAGCACCCCTGCCAGGCGCTCGCCGACCTGCTGACGCTGCGCGAGCGCTTCGGCTCGCTGCACGGCGTCCGGCTCGCCTACCTCGGCGAGGGCAACAACGTGGCGCGGGCCCTGGCGATCGCATCGGTGCTTGCGGGCATCGACTTCCGCTGCGCCTCGCCTGACGGCTACGGGCTGAGTGAGGCGGACCTCGATGTGGCGCGGGCGGCCGGCGGCGCGGGGCCCGTGACGCAGACCGACGGCCCCCGCGGGGGGCGCCCGCGTGGCGCCGCCCGACGACCCGCGCGAGGCGCTCCGCGATGCCGCAGCCGTGTACACCGACGTATGGGCGTCGATGGGCGATGAGCACATGCTCGAGAGCCGCATGGAGGACTTCGGGCCGTTCCGCCTCGACGCCGCGTTGCTGGCTTCGGCCCCGGCGGACGCGCTGATCATGCATGACCTCCCGGCCCACCGCGGCGAAGAGATCACCGACGAGGTGATCGAGTCACCCGGATCGGTCGTGTTCGACCAGGCGGAGAACCGGGTACACACGCAACAGGCAGTGTTGCTGAGCCTCCTCGGGTAGGGTGAGCGGGCGGCGGACGCCGGCGCGCCCGGCGCCGGCCTGAAAGGCGGGATCCGGTGCAAGTGCCGGACGTAGTGCGGGACGTCTTCGATCGTATCGACGCCGTCGCGGTGTTCGACATCCTGCTCATCTCCCTCGCGATCTACTGGCTGCTGCTGCTGCTGCGCGGCACCAGCGCATGGACGGTGCTGCGAGGCATCGCGCTGCTCCTCGTCGGGGCGTTCCTGCTGGCGCGCATCTTCGACCTGCAGGTCGTGAACTGGATGCTGGAGAACACCGTCACCGGTCTGGTCATCGGCGTGATCGTGGTCTTCCGGCCGGAGATCCGCCGCGTGCTCGACCGTCTCGGGCGCACCGGCTGGCAGCTCGCGCTCGTGCGGCAGGAGCAGGACTACACGATCGACGTGGCCGTGCGCGCCGCGATGCGGCTGGCGCGTCAGCGCTACGGCGCGCTCATCGTGTTCGAGCGCGAGACAGGGCTGCAGGAGGTCATCGACACGGGTATCGAGTTGAACGCCGAGCTATCGGCCGAGCTCCTCGGCAGCATCTTCATGCCGAACACGCCGCTCCACGACGGCGCGGTGATCGTGCGCGGCGACCAGATCGTCGCGGCCGGATGCACGCTGCCGCTCACGGACTCGCCGCTCCAGGCCGACCTCGGGATGCGCCACCGGGCCGCGGTCGGGATCACGGAGGGGACGGACGCGATCGTGATCGTCGTCTCCGAGGAGCGCGGCTCGCTGGCGGTGGCGGCGCAGGGGCGGATGCGCACGAACCTCGATGAGGCCGAGGTGCGCTCACGGCTGCTGCGCATGTTCGCCTTCGGCGACGGGTTGCGCGAGGGCGACCCGACGCCGGTTGCCGCCGCGTCGGCTCCCGGCCATGCCGGCGCCGACCGGCAAGCGCCCTGATGTCGCGCTCGAGGCTCGGGAGCAGCGCGGCGGACGACACGCGCGACCTCATCACGGCGGTGTGGGGCCGTACCATCGGCACCGTACGACGCACGCTGCGCCTGCTCGCACTGTCGATCATGCTGGGCATTGCGCTGTGGGTGTTCGTCACCGAAGACGAGGATCCGTCCGTCGCGGGGCTGTTTCCGAGCCAGATCCCCGTGACGTTCGTCAACGTCGGCCATGACCTCGCCGTCGGCAACAACCTTGGCTCCGTCGACCTGCGCCTCGAGGCGTCCGAGGAGCGCTGGCAGACGCTCACGGCCGCCAACTTCGAGGCCAGCGTGGACCTCGCCGGGCTCACGGCTCGCGAACAACTGGTGCCGGTACGGGTCGACGTCACCGGCACGCGTGGCGTGCGGATCATCGCCGTGGAGCCGCCCGCGGTCACGGTCAACCTCGAACAGGTCGTGTCGAGGATCATCCCCGTCGAGCCACGCTTGCTCGGTGCGCCCCCCAGCGGATTCGAGATCACACAGACCGTGCCGGAGCGACTCACCGTGGAGATCTCGGGCCCCGAGTCACTCGTCGAACTCGCCGAGCGCGCGGTGGCCGAGATCAACGTGACGGGCCTCACGGTCGGCTTCCAGCAGGTCGCCGAGCTCGTCCCGCGCGGCGCGAGCGACGGCCGGATCCGCGGGCTGTCGGTACAGCCCTCGTCGGTGAGCGTGCGGGTCGAGGTGCAGAAGAGCACCGTCTCGAAGACCGTGCCGCTGACCGTCGAGCTGCTGGGCGAGCCCTCGCGGGGCTACCGCGTGGCCGGCGTGACGGTCACTCCCGCGGCCGCCCGCATCGAGGGCACGCTGGAGCTGCTACAGGACCTCGAGCAGTTGCGGCTCGGCTTCGTGCGGCTCGACGGGGCCGACGGCGATATCCAGCTCTCGCTCGTGGCCTCGGTGCCCGCGGGCGTCAGCGCGCCCGAGGGATCGGGAGCGCGTGTCATCGTGACGGTGGAGCCCGTGCTCGGCTCTACCGTGGTCACGGTCGTACCGGAGGCGGACGGCGTACCCGACGACATGATCGCCGACCTTGGCGACCAGGTCGTGACCGTGGTGCTGGAGGGACCGCTGCCCCTCCTGAACGGCCTGGAGGCCGGCGACGTTCGCGCCGAGGTCGATGTCGGCGCTCTCGACGGTGATGAGACCGGGTTCGCGGAGGTGGTCGTCGTGGCGCCGGGGAACGTGACTATTCGCGAATGGCGACCGGCGCTGCTCTCCGTTACCCTCACGCCTCTACCGACAGGGGATGAAGGATGAGCGCCCCACCTCCGCTCGTCGCCATCGTTGGGCGTCCCAACGTCGGCAAGTCGGCGTTGTTCAACCGCATGACGCGGTCCCGCCGCGCGCTCGTCGAGCGTCTCGCCGGCACCACGCGCGACCGCCAGTACGGGTGGTGCCGCTGGGGCGGCCGGCGCTTCCGCGTCGTCGACACGGGCGGCCTCGAGGGCCCCGATGACTTCCCGGGCGCACCCTTCGCCGACCCCATCCGCGAGCAGGTGGAGCTCGCGCTGGACGAAGCCGACCTGCTGCTGTTCGTCGTCGACGCGGCAGCGGGCCTCACGGCCTCGGACGAGGCGCTCGCCGACCAGTTGCGGCGTTCCGAGCGCGAGGTATTGCTCGTCGCCAACAAGGCCGACCGCCGCGAGGCGAGGTCCAACGTGCACGAGCTGCACTCGCTTGGCCTCGGCGAACCGATCCTGATCTCCGCCTACCACGGCGAGGGCACCGGCGACCTCCTTGACGACGTAGTCGAGCGGCTGCCCGAGCCTGCCGCCAGCGAGGATGCCGAGCGTGCGCAGCCGATCCGGATCGCGATCGTCGGGCGGCCAAACGTGGGAAAGTCCTCGCTCGCGAACGCGATCCTCGGCGAGGAACGCACGATCGTCTCCGACATCCCGGGCACGACCCGCGACGCCATCGACAGCCCGTTCGCGTTCGAGGGTCACGAGATGGTGCTGGTCGACACCGCCGGGATTCGGCGGCGCGGCAAGATCGGCCGGGGCGTGGAGCGGCACTCGGTGCAGCAGGCGGAGCGCGCGATCGCGCGCGCCGACGTCGTATTCCTGCTCATCGAGCCATCCGAGCCCACCGCGGCGCAGGACATGCACATCGCGAGCCGCATCGTGGAGTTCGGGAAGGGCATGGTGCTGGTCGTCAACAAGTGGGACCTCGCCGAGCCGGGGACAGAGCGCGGCGCGTACGCGCGCGAGATCGACGGCCGCTACCGCTTCGCTCCGTGGGCGCCTGTGCACTTCACGTCGGCGCTGACGGGCCAGGGCATCCCGGATCTGCTGCAGCTCGCCGTCCACGTCGACGAGGTACGCCGCCGCCGCGTGCAGACCTCGGAGCTGAACCGCGTGCTCCAGCGCGCGTTCGTGCAGCATCCACCGCGCTCCGTGGGGCGGCGGCGGCTCAAGCTACTCTACGTAACACAGGCCGAGGTGCAGCCGCCGACGTTCGTCTTCTTCGTCAACGATCCCGAACTGCTCCATTTCGCGTATCGTCGGTACCTGGAAAATCGCATTCGCGATGCGTTCGGGTTCGAGGGCGCCGCGATCAGGCTACGCTTCCGCGCACGTGGCGCGGAAGATGCAGCCATCGAGGCCGCCGAGGGGGTAGGGGCACCCGCATGATCGCCGCGTTGATGGTCGTCGGTGGCTACCTGCTTGGCTCGATTCCGTCCGGCCTCATCGTCAGCCGCGTCTACCGGGGCGTCGACGTGCGCGACCAGGGATCGGGCAAGACGGGCTTCACGAACACGCTGCGCTCGCTGGGGCTGGGAGCGGCGATCGTGGTGCTCGTGGCGGATGTCGCGAAGGGCGCCATGCCCGTGCTGATCGCGCGCGCAGTGTTCGACGACCCGTGGGCGGCGACGCTGACCGGTGTCGCCGCCGTCATCGGGCACACGTTCCCGGTGTTCGCCGGGTTCCGCGGCGGTCGCGGCGTGGCGACGGCGTTCGGCGCCTTGCTGGCGATCGCGCTCTGGCCGTCGTTGTGGCTGGCGCTCGCGGTGCTGGTCGCGGGCGGCATGGCCCTCGCCATCACACGCTACGTCTCCGTGATGTCGATGACGGCTACGGCCGTGGCGTTCGTGCTCATCGCCATCTCGGTCGCCATTGGATGGCTCGCGCCGCACTACCTGCTGTTTGGCGGCCTCGCCACGCTTGCGATCGAGCTGAACCACCTCCCAAACATGCGCAGGCTGCTGCGCGGCGTCGAGCCGAAGCTCGGGCAGGGCGGCGCGCCCAGCGCCGGAAGCTAGCAGGCCCATGAGCGGCGAAGCGATCGAGTCGGCAGCGGTCGTCGGAACGACCGCGTGGGGCACCACCCTCGCCGTGCTGCTCGCGCGCAACGGCGTGCGGGTGACCCTGCACGCCCGCGACGCCGCCGAAGCCGCGCAGCTCCAGGCCGAACGGGTCAACAGCCGCCGACTGCCCGACGTGGCGTTCCCGCCCGGACTCGAGGCGAGCACCGACCTCGGGCGGCTCGGCGACGCTCAGCTCGTGTGCTTCGTGGTGCCGTCGCAGACCATGGCCGCGAACGCGCGCGCCCTCGCCGGCGCGCTCGGCGCCGACGCGGTCGTGCTCAGCGGCTCCAAGGGTATCGACGACGCGACCGGGCGGCGCATGACCGAGGTGCTGGCCGACGAGCTGCCCGGCCACGCCACGGCCGCGCTGTCGGGCCCGAACCTGTCGCGCGAGGTGGCCCTGGGGCTGCCCGGCACGACGGTGATCGCCTCGCGCGATGCGCCGGTCGAGGCGCTGCGCCGGGCGTTCCACAGCCCCACGCTGCGTGTCTACACGAGCCGCGACGTGGTGGGTGTCGAGTTCGGAGGGGCGCTCAAGAACATCGTCGCCATCGCGGCCGGGTTCGTCGACGGATTCGGTTACGGTGACAACGCGAAGGGTGGCATCATCACGCGCGGGCTTGCCGAGATGTCGAGGCTCGGCGTCGCCGTCGGCGCGGACCCGCTCACGTTCCAGGGCCTCGCCGGCGTCGGCGACCTGATCGCCACGGCGATCAGCCCGCTGTCGCGCAACCGCCGCCTCGGCGAGCTGCTCGCACGCGGCCGCTCGCTGGACGAGGCGCTCGCCGAGATCGGCGAGACCGCCGAGGGCGCCACGACGACGCCCGCGGCGCTGCGCCTCGCCGCCCGCGTTGGCGTCGAGATGCCGATCGCAGAGGCGCTGGACCGGGTGCTCCATCACGGGGTGCCGCCACGCAGGGCGGCCGAGGCGCTGCTGGAGCGCGACCCCACGACCGAGCTGTCCTCGTCGCCCCACCTCGACTGATCGCTGTGCGGGGCGCGCCTGATACACTCACGCCCGATGCCCCACGCCTCAGACATCGACGATACGGACATGCCGGAACGCGGTAACGGCGGCCTGCCCGACGACGCCCCCGATGACCTCGAAGGAGCCGACCAGGGCCTCGACGAGCCACCGCGTCTGCCACCTCCGGGCGAGGTGCTCGATGCCGTCGCCGACGAGGCCTTCGGGCTGCCGTTCGCTGATCTTCCGGCGCTGAGCGGCCCCGACGACCGCACCGTTGGGCGCGTGATGGCGCTGCTGCCAGGCCTCGAGCCGCAGCGTCGCCGCGACCTGCTCGCCGCGTTGCAGCAACACGCCGAAGACAACGTCACGCTCGACTTCGCCCGCATCCACCTCGCCGCGTTGCTCGACGCGGATGTGGCCACGCGCATCCTGGCGATGCATGGCCTGCGCGAGCACGACCGCCTTGAGTACGCCGAGCTGCTGAGCAGCATCGTCGCCGATGACCCGGTGTCGGCCGTGCGCGCCGAGGCGGCCGCGAGCCTCGGCAAATTCGTCGTCGGCATGGAGTTCGGGATGGTCCCGACCGAGCTGGCCGAGCGCATCGCCGAGGCCCTGCGGGAACGCGTCGAGGATGTGACCGAGGACGACGAGGTGCGCGGCGCCGCGCTCGAGGCGTCAGGTGCGTCCTCGGAGGAGTGGGTCGCCGAGCTGATCGCGGAGCAGTACGAGACGGGCAACACGCGCATGCGCTCGGCCTCGGTGGTGGCGATGGGCCGCCACGGCTCGGACGACTGGCTGCCGATCCTCATCCAGTCGTTCGAGGACGAAGACGACGAGGTGCGCGCTGCCGCGGCGACCTCGGCGGGCCAGTTGCTCCTCGAAGCGGCGATCCAGCCGCTCACACTGCTCCTGGACGAGGAGCAGGCGCCGGAGGTGCAGGTGGCCGCCATCCGCGCGATGGGGGAGATCGCCGGCGAGGAGGCCGAGGCGATCCTCGTGCGGCTGCTGGAGAGCGACGAACCCTACATCGCCGAGGCGGCGGAACTCGCCATCGAAGAATTACAGATGATGTCCGTCGACTTCCAGTCCGAGGCGCTGTAGTGAGCCCGCCAAGGGGCCGCCGCCAGGTCTGGGCCGCGGGCGGCGTGGTGTACCGGCACGTCGGCAGCCGCATCGATGTCGTGCTGGTCGCACGGCCCGACGAGGGGCTCTGGGCCCTGCCGAAGGGCAAGCCGCACGACGGCGAGTCGGTCGAAGAGACGGCACTGCGCGAGGTCGCCGAGGAGACCGGGCTCGAGGTGGCGATAGACAGGGAGACCGGCGAGGACGGGCGCATCGGCTCGATACACTACCGCTACGGCGGCTCCGCGGACGGGCCGGGGCGCGTGCACAAGGAAGTGCATCACTTCCTCATGCGCGCCCACGGCGGTGACACCTCGCGGCACGATGCGGAGCACGACCTGGTGGGCTGGTACGACATCCACGAGGCGGTGAAGCGCATGACCTACTCGAACGAGCGCTCCATCCTCGAACGCGCCGAGGCGCTGATCACGCAGGGCGTAGCCGCCCCGTGACCGCGACGGCGCCGCGGGTGGTGGCCGTGGGCCGGCTCGTGCGGCTGCGCGAGAAGCAGGCGGAGGACGCGCCGCGCGACTACGAGTGGCGCAAGGACGTCGAGCTTGCCGCCTACGACGCCACCCGTCCCATCACCATGAGCTACAAGACGTTCCTCAAGACGATGTCGGAGGAACTGCGCCGCCCCTCGAAGTACCGCCGCACGTATGCCATCGAGGAGATGGAGGGCGCGACGCACATCGGCAACGTCATGTACTACGGCTACGACGCGATGCTGCGCGAAGCGGAGCTTGGCATCACGATTGGCATCCGCGAGTACTGGGGCCACGGCTACGGCGCCGACGCCGTGCGCACGCTCCTCGAGTTTGCGTTCGAGGAGCTTGAGCTGCGGCGCATGTACCTGCACACGCTCACGTCCAACGTGCGCGCACAGCGCGCGTTCGCGAACGCGGGGTTCCGCCGCACGCGTGAGGTGCGGCGCGACGGCTACCAGTTCGAGCGCATGGAGATCTCGCGCGAGGAGCTCGATGCGCTCCTCGCGTCGGAGCGCGACCGCATGACGGACCAGGGCGCATGAACAGGGGCGGACCGAACCCGCGTCAGCGTGATTTTCTGCTGACGCTGGGGGTCGCGCTGGTCTTCGTGGGGATCTTCGCGGTGGCCGCTGCGTTCGTGCGCGGGGAGCCCGAGGACGCGGGGCTGAGTTCGCTGATGCTCCTGGGTGGCGTGCTGCTGTGGCGGTGGCGTCGCTCGAAGCTCGGGTGATGCGGGCCGCTTGCGGGCGGTCCGCGCTCCTCCACGACCCTCGTTGCATTGTCCGGGGTATAGGCCCGTGCTACATTCCGGCTCGATCGGGCCCGGCGGTGGCGTAGCTCGCATCGCCCACTCAGAGGCGCGACGCCGGGCCGCAAGCCCGGCGGGCCGCCTCGACGGATGCTGAGGAGCTCACCGGGTGATTCCTGAGCTGTACGGCCGCGTCGGCGTACTTGTCTTGTTCGGCATCGTCTTCCCCGCGATCCCGCTCGTCGCTTCGTACGCCTTCTACCGGCTGCGGCTGCGGCCTGAGAACCCCGACCCCGTGAAGAGCGCCACCTACGAGTGCGGCGTCGAGGCCGAGGGCAACGCGTGGGGCCAGTTCAACGCACGCTACTACCTGTTCGCGCTCGGCTTCGTCATCTTCGACGTCGAGGTCGTGTTCCTCTATCCGTGGGCCGTCGAGCACCTGAGCCTCAACACCGACGCGCTGTTCAAGGCCGGCCTGTTCGTCGGCGTGCTCGCCTTCGGGCTCGCCTACGCGTGGCGTCGCCGCGCGCTGGACTGGCGCTAGCGTGCCCGCCGGACCGCGCCAGCTGACCGGCGACACCGTCGCCTCGGCGCTCACGGGCGCGCTGCCCGGCATCGTCGCGAGCGCCACCGCCGAGTGGGTCGAGGTCGAGCCGCAACGCGTCGCCGAAGCCCTGCGCTGGCTCCACGACGACGCGGAGTTCGACGCCAAGCAGCTCTCCAACCTCTGCGCCGTCGACCGCCACGACCGCTTCGAGGTCGTCTACCACCTCCAGTCGATGGACCGGAACCACCAGATCGTCGTCAAGGCGATCCTCGGCGATCACGAGGAGCCCGCGCTGCCGAGCTCGTACCCCGTCTACAAGGGCGCGCTGCTGCAGGAGCGCGAGGTCTACGACCTCATGGGCATCCACTTCGAGGGCCACCCGGACCTGCGTCGCATGTTCCTGTGGGAAGGCTATCCGGGCTTCCCGCTGCGCAAGGACTTCCTCCAGATCCCCGACCACCACCCCGGTCTGCCCAAGTTCCCGTTCGAGGAGCCGGGGGTGCAGGCGCGATGACCACCGCCACCGAGCCATACGTCCTCAACATCGGGCCACAGCATCCCTCGACGCACGGCGTTTTCCGCCTGCGCGTCGTCATGGACGGCGAGCGCATCCAGGACATGGACATGGTCGTCGGCTACCTCCATCGCTCGATGGAGAAGCTGGCCGAGGAGCGCACCTACACCCAGAACATCCCGTTCACCGACCGCGCGGACTACCTCGCGGCGATGAGCGGCAACCTCGGCTACTGCCTCGCCGTCGAGCTCCTCGCGGGCGTCGAGGTGCCGGAGCGGGCGTCGTACCTGCGCGTGATCTTCGCGGAGCTGCAGCGCATCGCCAGCCACTCGATGGCGAACGGCACGTTCGTCAACGACGCCGGCGCGTGGCAGACGCCGCTGATGTACATGTTCCGCGAGCGCGAGCGCATCCTCGACCTCTTCGAGATGACCGGCGGCGCGCGCCTCACGACGAACTACATGCGCATCGGCGGGGTCGCGTTCGACCCACCGCCGGAGTTCTTCCCGGCGATCAACTCGCTCATCGACGAGATGCCGGAGCGTATCGACGAGTACGCCGAGCTGCTGATCGACAACGAGATCCTGCTCGCGCGCAGCCGCGGCGTCGGCGTGATCACCGCCGAGGACGCCATCAACGGCTCGCTCGCCGGGCCGATGCTGCGCGGCTCGGGTGTCCCCTGGGACCTGCGCAAGGCCGAGCCCTACTGCGTCTACGACCGCATGGACTTCGACATCCCCGTCGGCCGCAACGGCGACGCCTACGACCGCTTCCTCGTACGCCTCGAGGAGGTCCGCCAGTCGACCCGCATCATCCGCCAGGCGCTCGACGCGCTGCCATCGGGCGCGCACAAGACCGACACGCCGCTCGCGCTCCGTCCCGAGCCCGGCGAGGCCTACGGGCGCGTCGAGGGCCCGCGCGGGGAGCTCGGGTTCTACGTGGTGTCCGACGGCGGCTCGGCGCCGTTCCGCTTCCACATCCGCGCGCCCTCGCTGATCAACCTCTCGCTGCTGCGTGAGATGGCCATCGGCGCGTCGCTGCCGGACGCCATCGTCGCGCTCGGCTCCGTCGACATCGTGGTCGGGGAGATCGACCGGTGAACACGACGCTGCGGCAGGGCCGCAGGCGACCGGCGACGCGCGTCCCGCTCGTGCTGATGATCGTGGGCGCGGTCTTCGCGCTCGGGTTCCTCGCCGTGAACGCGGCCATCGGCTACGTCGTCATCGACGGCCGGCTCGACGGCCAGTGGTACGACATCCGCGACCTCGGCATCGCCGTCGAGGAGCTGAAGCTCCAACTCGACAACATCAACGACGACCAGCCCGCCTTCCTCGACGACATCGTCGGCCAGCACTGGATCTCGTACGCCGTGGGTGCGCTGCTCGGCGCGATCGGCATCCTGTCGTTCATCGGCGCCGCGCTGCTCGTCCTCATCTGGGTCGAGCGACGGCTGATCGGGCGCATGCAGATCCGGCGCGGCCCGAACCGCGTCGGCCCGTTCGGGCTGCTGCAGCCGGTCGCCGATGCCATCAAGCTGATCCAGAAGGAGGTGCTGACGCCCGACGGCGCGGACCGCATCCTCTTCCTGCTGCCACCGGCGATCATCTTCATCCCGATGATGGCGGCGTGGGGTCCCGTCCCGTGGAGTCCCAAGATGGCGTACCTCGACATCAATGTCGGGGTGCTCTACCTCATCGCCGTCAGCTCGCTGACGACGCTTGCGATCTTCCTCGCGGGGTGGTCGTCCAACAACCACTACGCGCTGCTCGGCTCGATGCGCACCGTGGCGATGATGATCTCCTACGAGATCCCGCTCTCGATCGCGCTGCTCTCGGTGGTGCTCATCACGGGCTCGATGCAGCTCTCCGAGATCGTGCAGTGGCAGGCCGACCACAACCTGTGGCTTGCCGCGCTCCTGCCGATCGCGATGCTGACCTACTTCTTCTCCTCGACGGCCGAGCTGAACCGCACGCCCAACGACATCGCCGAGGCGGAGTCGGAGATCGTGGCGGGGTTCCACACCGAGTACTCGGGGATGAAGTTCGGGCTGTTCTACGCCGTCGAGCTCGGCAACGCCCTGCTCGTCGCGACGCTCGTGGCGACGTTCTTCCTCGGCGGGTGGTCGCTGTTCGGCCTCGAGGAGTGGATACCCGGCTACCTCATCCTGTTCGTGAAGCTGTCAGCGGCGTACTTCGTGCTGGTGTGGCTGCGAGGCACCCTGCCGCGCTTCCGCCTGGACCAGCTGATGCGCTTCGCGTGGCAGTACCTCATCCCGCTCTCGCTGTTCAACCTGCTCATCGTCGCGGTCGAGGCGTCGCTGCTGGCGCGCCTCGACGACACGCCGGGGCTCGTCTCGCTTGGTCTGTTCACGGTCGTGAACTGGGGCGCGGCAATCGTGCTGTTCCGCGACTGGGCGCGACGCATCGGCTACCAGCCGAACGCCGGCGGGCCGCGCCGCGCCGAGCTGGCGCAACAGGTCGGCGGCCTCGAGGCAGCCGAGCGGATGGGGACCGCGACCTAGATGGACTCTCTCGGCATCATCGTCGCCTTCTACCTGCTCTCCGCGATCGCGGTGGGCGGAGCCATCGGCGTGTTCCTCGCGAGCGACCTGATCCGGGCGCTCGCGTTCCTCGTGCTGTCGTTCGTCGCGACGGCCGGGCTGTTCCTGACGCTGTCGGGTGACTTCATCGCGGTCGCGCAGATCCTGATCTACGCGGGCGCCATCCCGGTGCTGATCGTGTTCGCGGTGATGCTCGCGCCCCTCGCGGGCCGCAACAACGGCAACGGCCTGTACCTGGTGCCGGGGCTGGCCCTCGGCGCCGCCGTGGCGGCGACCGTCGCGTTCGTGGCCATCGACGTCGAGTGGAACCAGCTCTCCGATCGCCTGCTCGCCCAGCGCGACTTCGCGACCACCGCCGGCGTCATCGGCGACGCGCTCGTCGGGCGCCACGTGCTCGCGTTCGAGGTTGCCTCGGTGCTGCTGCTCGCCGCGCTGATCGGCGCGATCGTGCTCGTGCGGGAAGACGAGTCCGCATGACCGTCGACCTGGTGCACTACCTGACCGTATCGGGTCTGCTGTTCGGCGTCGGCATCGCGATCGCGCTCGCGAAGCGCAACGCGATCGCCGTGCTCATGGGCATCGAGTTGATGCTGAACGCGGTCAACCTCTCGTTCCTGTCGTTCTCGCGGTTCTCCGCCGCCTTCGCAGTCAAGGACAACCCGCTCGACGGGCACGTGTTCGTGGTGTTCGTGCTCACCGTGGCGGCAGCCGAGGCCGCCGTGGCGCTGGCGCTGTCGGTGCTGATCTACCGCCGCCGCGAGACCGTAGACCTCGATCGCATCAACCTGCTGCGGTGGTAGGGGGACGCGCACGATGTGGGTGAAGTTCATGGACGTGCCAGACGGCTACGCCGCCTCCACGTGGTGGGAGCTGTTCCAGACCGAGGCCATCTCGATACGCGTCGTCCCGCCCCTCGAGGTAGGTGCGATGTCGGACCCGCGCGAGCTGTGGGTGCCGGACGGCAAGACCCACGTGGCGCGCGAAGTGCTGAACAAGATTTGAGCCGCCGGATGCGCATGCACGCGAGTGAGGCCGCATGATCCTCGGCACGATCCCGGAAGCCGTCGTCTGGGCGATCTACTTCGCCCCGGTCGCTTCGTTCGTGCTGATCG
>MKWU01003798.1_pt1 | contig 19078 bp, 15 predicted proteins | sample 809101 | NCBI WGS metagenome assembly MKWU01 (sample SAMN05860141, study PRJNA318959) | sponge metagenome | host: Aplysina aerophoba | place: Slovenia: Piran, Adriatic Sea, Gulf of Piran | collected 2013-05-07
CCAGCCGATCGAGCTCCCGCAGGGCCTCGCCGCGATCGCGCGCGCCGGCGATCGGCCCGCGCCAGAGCTCGAGCGACTGGCCGATGAGGAGGGGCGCCTCCGGCCGGGGCGCCTCAGAGGATCTCGGGGAGGCCATCTCGGCGCTCGCGCCAGGCGAGGAGCAGCGCCACCGACCGCGCGGCGCGCTCGATGCTCTCGTAGACGGCGACGCCTCCCGCGTACGCGGTGCGCGCGAGCTCCAGATCCGGCCCGATGTCGCCCCAGATGCGCTCGCGCTGGATGTAGAGCAGCGGCACCTCGATGCCATGCTGGAGCGCAGCTACCTGCTCGCCGAGCTCCCGCGCCGCCTCGTAGGGGTCGCGCTCGTCCTCGGCACCGGAGGCCGAGTCGGTGAGCCAGGGGACGCGGCTCGTGGAGAGGAAGAGCGCGTCGGTGACGGGGGAGCCCGCGACCTCCGAGACGGCGAGCCGGAGGCGGTCGGGATCGCCCTCGGAGCGCCCCTGCGACCCGTCGAAACTCGCGTCGACCGGGTTGCGCACGGAGGTGCCGGCGACGGGAACGAGCCGCGCGAGCGCGCGCCGGGTCTCCTCGGGGAGCTCGGGGACCTCGAGCCCCGCGCCGGCGATCGCATCGGAGGAGAGCACCGCGAAGCCGCCGCCCGAGCTGAGGACGCCGACGCCGGGGGCCCGGGACCGGCGCGGGCTGAGGCCGCCGCCCCCGGGGCCGGGGACACGGCGCGTCGAGGTCGTGAGCGCGACCAGCACGTCCCGGAGCTCCGCCATGTTCTCGACGCGGAGCGCCCCCGCCTGGCGGCAGAGTGCCTCGAAGATCTCCCGGGAGCCGGCGAGCGAGCCGGTGTGCGAGTTCGCGGCGCGCGCGCCCGCCGTGGTCAACCCGCCCTTGAGGATGACCGTCGGCTTCGCCCGGGCGCAGCGGCGGAGGGCGCGGGCGAAGGCGGGGCCGTCCGAGACCCCCTCGATGTAGGCGGCGACGATCTCGGTCTCGCGGTCATCGGCGGCGTAGTCGAGGAAGTCGTGCGCGGTGAGGTCGGCGCCGTTGCCGTAGGAGACGACCTTGGAGAAGCGGAGGCCCACGGCGCCGAGCCGGAAGATGGAGTCGGCGGCGTTGACGCCGGACTGCGAGAGCAGGAAGACGCTCCCCGGCTCGGTCGGCGGCTCCCCGGTGAAGGAGATCCGCTCCCCGGGCACGTAGATCCCCATGCAGTTGGGGCCGATCACGCGGATGCCGGCCGCGACGGCTCGGCCCACGGCCGAGCGCTCGGCGCGTGCGCGCTCGGGGTCGCCGGTCTCGGAGAATCCCGCGGTGAAGAGGTGGAGCGTGCGGACGCCCTTCTCGACGCACTGCTCGACGAGGCCGGAGACGGCCGCGGCCGGCACCTGCGAGATCACGTGGTCCACGGGGCCGGGGCAGTCGAGGAGCGAGGGAAAGGCGCGGAGGCCCCCGATCACCCCGCCGCGCGGGTTCACCGGATAGAGGGCGTGCTCGCGATCGTAGCCGGTGGCCCGGAGCGAGCGCAGGAAGTTGCCGCCGTGGGGATCGCCGGAGGGGGTCCCGACGACGGCGATGGCGCGCGGGTGGAAGATCGCATCGAGCGGATGGGGGTGCTCGGCGCCGCCCCTGGCACCCCGGGCCGTGCCGCCCTCCGGCTCGTCGTCGCTCCCGGACACGGCCCCTCGTCTCCCGCTCGTGCCACGCGCAGACCCGCATCCCGATTGTAGGGCCGGCACACGCCGGGGGGCAGGACCCCGTGATGCCTTGACGGCCGGTCAGATTGTGTACTATGTAGTACACATGACATTCGGCGCCTACGTCCGAGAGATCCGAGAGGGCTACAGGCAGGAGGACCGTACCTACTCCGTGCGCCGCGTGGCCCAGCGCATCGGCGTGGAGCCGGCCTACCTGAGCAAGATCGAAAGGGACCAGGTGGCTCCCCCCTCGGAGGCCACGATCCGGCGGCTCGCGGGGGAGCTTCGCGCCGATACCGACCTGCTGCTGGCGATGGCGGGGAAGGTTTCGAGCGACCTCCAGGCGATCGTGCTCCAGCGACCGCAGCTCTTCGCGGAGCTGATCCGCGAGCTTCGCGACGCCCCGGACCACGCCATCCTCCGCGTGGCCCGCGAGATCCGGGACGGCGACTGGTAGGCATCCCCCGCACGAAACCGTCACGCGATGAAACAGGAGAAAGAGAAGGAGAGACGATGATCGAACTACAGGACAACCGGCTTGTGTTCCGCTTCCCGGAGGTGCACGAGGACGCCGTGCTGGAGGTGGAGTTCCAGCGCACGCTCCGCATCCCGGACGACAACCGCGAGTACCCGCTCCCGCCGGGGCTGGGGAGCTTCCCGCTCGACCACGTCGACGACCACGCGGAGCGGCTCCCCCCCGCCTGGAGCCCGCACCGCGGGGGGGTTTTTCCCGCGCGCCCCCGCCACCACCCCCGGGGCGGGCCCCCCGCGGGCAGGGGGCGGGCACGGCGGGGTCTTTCTCCCGATGCACCAGGCCGAGGCGATGTGGATCGCCTTCGAGGCCGACTACCCGATGGCGGTGAAGATCGCGGCCGGGAAGGTCAACGCTCTCACCGGGGAGCCGTGGCGCGACGAGCTCACGGAGGAGCCACAGGACTACCTCGTCGCTCCCGAACAGCCGTGGCTCGACGGCTTCTGCGTGCGGAAGGGGCTGATCCGGCAGTTCGTCGCGATGCCGCTGGGCGAGGGCTACTCGGCCGAGGAGCAGCTCACCGGCGAGGCGCAGCACGGGGGGCTGCAGATCGCCGTCTCGCCGATGACGGCGGAGGCGTGGGAGGCGATCCAGAAAGAGCTCGTCCGTGCCCGGCACGCCGATCTCTCCTACGCTCCGCTCGACGCTGCTCCCGAGATGGGGCTCGCGCCCGGCGGCCTCATGCGCCAGGAGATCTACGAGGACCCCCACGGCTTCGATGCGTGGGAGCTCGGTGTGCGCTCGCGCTGCTACGTACACATCCTGAACAGCGCCCAGTTCCTGGCCGCCACCGGCGCCCGGCCGCCGCAGGAGCCCCCTACCGCGCTCGAGTATGCCGAGGCCGGCCTGCCGTGGCTCGAGTACTACGGGGGCGACCTCGAGGCGCTCGAGGGCGCGAAGATCCTCGCCGGCCTCGACAGCGTCGCTCAGGCAACCTTCAAGAAGGGCGTGGGCGTCCTCCCCGGCAACGAGCCCGTGACGCCGACCGTCGTCGAGACGCTCGCCGCGCGGCAGGTCCGGGAAGGCGACTTCTAGGACGGTCCGGACAACCCGATGGAGGGTGAGCAGACGCGCTCACAGAGGTGCGCCCCTCGCGGCGCCTGGAACGGAGAAGAGAGTGAACTACGCAGCGATCTGTCTCGACGAAACCGGCAGCATGTCCGGACAGGAAGAGCGAGTGGTGACCTCGCTCAACGAGTACGTCCACCAGCTGCCAGACGACGTGCACGTGACGGTGTTCAAGTTCGACAGCGAGCGGTGGACGAAGTTCTACGACGACGACAAGAGGTTGTGGAAGGGAATGACGACGGCAGACTACAGCCCCGGAGCGATGACCCCGCTGTACGACGCCGTCGGCAAGGTGCTGCGCCACGCCGAAACGCTCGCCGGCGACGGCGACAGGGTCATGATCATGGTGGACACGGACGGCTACGAGAACGCCAGCACGGAGCACACCGCCGTGTCGATCAAGGCAGCCGTCGAGACGAAGAAGAGGGCCGGCTGGGAGTTCCTCTTCATGGCCAGCGGCATCGACGAGGCACGGGCGGCGCAGGTTGGTGCAACCGGTCAGGCGCTCGGCATGACAATCAACGCGGCCCCCTACCGCCTGCGCCTCAGAGAACTACCGCGAGGCGGCGCGCCAGACCCGCTCGTTCTTCGATAAGAGCGGCACGGCCACAACGACGGGGAGGCCGTCGCCCGACCGTTAGCGGCAGCGGGCATCAGCTCCGGCCACAGCGAGCCGCTCGGCGCCGCGGCGTCCGGGGGCGCAACGATCACGACGGTGCGCCGACCCCCGGGGCATCCGCCGCGCGGCGGCCCTCCGCGGTGCCGCGCGCGCGGGCCTCCGCATCGAGCGAGCGCAGCAGCGCCGTCATCAGCTCGAGGCGCGGGGCAGGCTCCCCGAGCGCGTGCCCCCGGCGTAGCGGCTCCCCGAAGATCGCCTCCACCTCGAGAGCCCGGCCCTCGAGGTAGTCGATGAGAGTGCTCGGCCGGTAGGGCCCCATCGCGTCGGTCATCGCGAACATGCGCCCGATCACCGCGTCGCCGTCGATGCGCGTCGTCTCCCCATCTCGGGCGAGCTCCGCGTTGCCGAGGCGGACCACCTCCTCCATGAGCGCGCGGGCCTCGTGCCGCAACGCCGGATCGTTCACGACGCGGTCGGTCGCGACGCCGCCGGCGGCGATGGTGAGCCCGTTGAAGGGGATGTTCCAGCAGAGCTTCTCCCAGCGCGCCCCGAGCAGCGACGGAGCGGTCGAGACCTGGACCCTCGTTCCCGCCCAGAGGCGCTCGGCGGCTGCGAGCTCCTCCGGGTCGTTCTCAGCGTGGCCGATCGTGAGCGGGCCGTAGCGCAGGTGGTTCACGATGCCGGGCTCGCCGCGGTTGATGCAGGTAAACGCGAGGGCGCCGAAGACGCGGCGGGCTCCGAACCAGCCGGAGAAGCGCTCCTCCAGCCCGAGGCCGTTCATCAGCACGAGGATGCGCGTCCCCTCCTCGAGACACGGCTCGATCAGCTCCGGGGCGCCGTCCAGCGCCGTCGCCTTGAGAGCGCACACCACCCAGTCGACCGGGCCGATCTGATCGCTCGTCGCCGCCGCGAACGGCCGCTTCAAGTGGAGGTCGCCGTCCACGCTTCGCACGCGGAGCCCGCCCGCGCGCACGGCCTCGTAGTCGCGGCGGAAGAGGAAGCGGACCTCGTGGCCCGCCTCGGCCAGCCGCGCGCCGTAGTAGCTCCCCACGGCGCCGGCGCCGATCACGGCCACGCGCTGGCGTGTCTCCACCGGATCCCTCCCCCACCGACTCGTCGCGGGATCGCAACCTCGCGGGGCCGCAACACCCGAGTCTCTCGCAGCAGACATCGCGCGGCCCGGCGGGTCAAGCGACGAGCGGGCGACCAACGGCGCGCCAGATCGTGCAGGGGGGCCGCATGTACTACCGGCCCCGTGGGAGGTGCTCGGGGACTGGTCACGTGGCCCAATCTCATGCTAGACCTGCCGCTACGCAGCGACATGGCCGACCCATCACGAAGAGCACAAACACGAACTGCAAGCGATGGACAGCGCGGGACGTAAGATGGTTCAAACGAGACTGACTCCGCTCCGCCCGGGTCGGACGGAGCGTGATCTCCTTGATGCGCTGCTCAGTACCCAGACCGAACGCGAGGTCCATGCGTGCCTCGATCGCTCGGGCATGCTCGACGACGGGCTCTGGCGGCCCTACGGCGGCGTCGAGAACAACAGCGGGACATTCTTCAACCAGCAAGCAAGCCCGCGAGGAGCCCTCGTCGAGAAGATCGTCAACGGCATCGACGCTGTCCTGACAGCCAAGGCCTTCGAACACGGCGACATTGCGAACGGCTCGCCTCCAGCGTCGATGTTCGAAGCCGCGAGGCGCTACTTCAATGTCCGCAACGGTCGGCTGGCAGAGATCCTGCCAACGCAGCGCAAGGCCATCGCGACAGACGCCGTGCAGGTCGTCCTCTCGGGTCAACGCCACCCTGGACGACCGACAATCTCAATCGCCGACCAGGGTGAGGGACAAGCTCCAGGCGACTTCCCGGCTACGTTCCTATCGCTCTCGGCCACGAACAAAATGCGGATCCCGTTCGTCCAGGGGAAGTTCAATATGGGGTCAGCCGGGGCGGTGCCATTCTGCGGTACGCACCACAACTACCAGCTCATCCTGTCGAGGCGGCACCCGGAAGCGCCGGGTTCTGGCGGCCCATGGGGGTTCACGGTCGTACGTCGCCGGCCTCCGAGGGCCGACGAGCGAGCCTCGCGGTTCGAGTACCTCGCTCCGGGCGGCATCGTGTCCACCATCGAAACTGACACCCTTCCGATGTGGACGGACAGCGAAGGGGGCCCCGTCGAGCGCGCGCACGGCACCCTCGTCCGTCTCTACGAGTACGACATCCAGGAACGAGCCGCCGCGAACCGAGCCTTCTCGCGAATGCTGAACCGAAGGCTGTACCGGCTGCCCCTGCCGATCCAGGTCATCGAGACGCGCGGCTTCAGCAGGGGCAGCACGGAAGAGATCGTGCCCGGACTTGCGACCCGGCTCGATGAGGATACGTCCAGCGACGTCGAACATGGCTTCCCCGTCTCCGATCGGCTCAAGGTGAAGGGAGTGGGGTGGGTCAGAGTCTCTCTGATTCCCTTCCGGGAGGATGTCGACATCGCCGACTGGGTGACCGCTTCGGAGAGCGTGATTTTCACGGTCAACGGCCAGGCGCACGCATTCGAGTCACGTGACTTCTTCCGGCGCGAAGGGGAGAACGGAGCGAACTACCGCTACCTCGCCCAGAGCCTTCTGGTCGAAGTCGATTGCTCGGAACTCCAGAATATCGAGCAGCTATTCATGGGATCGCGCGACCGGATGCGCGACGGCGAGCGTCGGAGCACGCTCCGAAGCGCACTGGCTGCTCACCTGCGCCAGCACGAGGGTCTACGCGAACTCAACCACAGGCGGCGCGAGGCGGCGCTCCAGCACGCCGAGAAGAGCACCGCCAAGACGGACGAGATGTTCGAGAAGATGATCGCGGCTTCGCCTGCGATCGCGGCGCTGCTCACGGGCGGAGTCATCCCGGCACCGGTGCCGCCACGACCCCCGGCACCCGCGACTCCGTACGAGGGACAGCGATTCCCCACCTTCTTGCGGTGGAGCAAGGGCGGACCCCACCGCAAGAAGCACTGCAACATCGGGTCGCACTGCGTGCTCGAACTCGAGACGGACGCGGCCAACGACTTCCTCTCGAGGTCCGTGGATCCGGGAATCCTCGACGTCGCGCCATCGGGGTGGTCGGTGAGCGAAAGACTCTGGAACGGGAGCGTACGCATCCGGCTGGAGCCGCCGGCGACGGCTCAGCCGGGGGAGGAGATCCCGATCTGCGTCACGCTCATGTCTGATGCACCGCCAGAGGTGCCCGGCGAGCTTCAGGCGACGGGCACGCTTGTCGTCGATCCCCCTCTGCCTCCCCGTCCGCCCAGACCACCTGCGCCACCTTCGACACCGAAAGTGGCACCACCCGAGATACACGAGGTCCGCCGGGGCGACTGGACGGATCATGGCTTCAGCGAGCGTTCGGTTGCCTCGGTCGACAAGGCGGAGGGGAAGACCATCGTGTTCATCAACATGGACAATGTCGGCCTGACGAATTACGTGCGCGCCGACGTGTCGCGCCGGCGGGAACTTGAGGAGATGTACAAGCTGGCGGTGGCGCCGGCGGCGATCTCGCTAGAGCGGGCTGTAGCGGACGACGAGATCACGGGCGAGCAGGCGGAAACCGCCCTCTCCGCCGTGGGCGACATCCTGTTGCCCGCCGTCGACTTCGCCTCCAAGGTTGCTCATGGGACCGAATAAGACATCGTCGACCGCTGCCAGCGGCTGCGGGGCCGTGCGGTGCCGAGGGAGTTGACCGCATGGACGGAACGGCGCTCGGAGGCGCGAACCTCTCAGGTCAGAGGCGGGGCGACGTAACGAGCGACTTCTGTCCCGCCGGCTGCTACTGGCCCGACTGTGAGCACCGCGCGGACGGCGACGCGAGGCCGGCGCCGCCGGCGGGGACGCGGTGGGTGGTGCGCGGGGGAGTGGAGGTCGCCGAGCCCCGACCCGCGACCGACACCCTCGTCGATGCGGTGGACGAGTACTTCGGCGAGGTCCTGCTGATCACCGGCCGGCCCTGGTCGCCGCGCTAGGCGCCGAGCCGGTCGAGCACCTCCTCGAGCTCTTCCTGCGAGAGCACTCCCTCGAACTTCGCCGCGATCCGACCCCCGGCGTCCACGACGAAGACCCACGGCTCGGTGCCGAGGCCCCACTCCTCCATCGCCGGCACCGTCGCGAAGACGCTCTCCGACCGCAGGCGCTCGAGGTCGTAGGGCTCGATGTGCACGAACTCGACGCGTCCCGCGTAGCGCTCGGCGAGCGGCGTCACGACCTGCTCCAGAACCGGTCCGCAGTAGCGCGTCCGGCAGAAGGCCGGCGTCGCGAAGGCGACCACCACCGGGCGCCCGAGCTCGAGCGCCTCGGCCACCGTCCGCTCGTGCATCTCCGGGTTCGGCGGCTGCGCCGTCGAGAGGGAGGCGATGTCGCGGCCGTCCGCGAGGACGGGCTGGCGCGTCCTGGGCGCCGGATCGCCGACCGCGGGCTCGCTCGCCTCCTCCACGACGAAGAAGCGGATGCGGAGCCCCTCCTGCCGCTCGCCATCCACCGTGACGGCGAGCTCCGCGCCCCACCAGCCGGCGCGCGTCAGGTCGACCGTCTCGCGCCAGAGGGTGACGATCGGATCCCGGTGCACGTGGATCGAGCCGTCCTCGTGCACGTGATCGAACTCCTCCACCAGGGAAGACGGGCGGAGCTCCCCCTCGAGCGCGAGGGTGCTGCTGTCGTCGTCGAGCGTGTAGAGGCGCAGGTGGGCGGAGGCGGCGCCGTGGATCATCGAGCCGTCCGCCCCGAAGAGGCCGAAGATGAGACGGCTGCTGCCGACCGCGAGCCGGCTGTTGACGAGGGTGGCCGTCACCGGCTGCCCCTGGCGGAACTCGATCGGCCGCGACCAGTCGCCGCCGCCGGACGGAGAATCGCTTGGGCTCCCGCACGCCGCGAGCGCGAGCACGGCGACCGCCACGAGCGATCCGGCCAGGCCGCGCATCGGGGATGCACGCAACCCGGCGGTGTTTGCGATCACGGCGCTCCTGCCTTCCGGTCGTGGGACACTATCCGCGATTGTCCACCGGCGCCCGCCTGCTGTCAGCGCGGACCCCCGTTGCGTTCGCCGCTGCCGCCGCCAGCCGTCCGCCGGTGAGCCGGCGCCACGCGCGTGAGGAGGAGCGGTGAGCGTGAGCACCCCGCTGTCGCGCCTTCCCTGTCGGCCCCCCGGGGGAACCGCCAGCACGCCGGGAAGCGGAGCATAGCCGTGCACGGGCATGAGGCCGACGGCTCCGCACAGGGGCGGCTCGTCCTCGCGCTCTCGATCACGTTCGCGGCGCTCGTCGTCGAGATCTGGGGGGCCATGTGGACGGGATCGCTCGCGCTCCTGGCGGATGCCGGCCACATGCTCTCCGACGTCGCCGCCCTCTCGATCGCGCTCGCCGCCGCGTGGTTCGCCGGCCGTCCGCACACCTGGAGCTCGACGTTCGGCCTCCACCGCACGGAGGTGCTGGCGGCGACCGGCAACGCCGTCGGCGTCCTGCTGATCGCCGCGTTCGTCGTCTGGAGCGGCATCGCGCGCCTCCGGGAGCCGACCGCGGTGGACGGGGAGGGACTGGCAGCGATCGCAGCGATCGGCCTCGCCGCGAACCTCGCCGTGCTCCTGGTGCTGCACGCCGGCCGCTCCGGGCAGCGTCTCTCCGTCAACCTGCGGGCGGCGAGGCTACACGTGCTCGCCGACCTCGGCGGCTCGGTGGCCGCCGTTGCGGCCGGGCTGATCGTGGCCCTCACCGGGTGGGAGCGCGCCGACGCCCTGCTCTCGCTCGTGATCGTGGCGCTGATCGGCGTGACGGCGCTCCGCCTGCTCGGCGAGACGCTGCACGTGCTCATGGAGCGCGCGCCGCCGGGAACCGATCTCAGGGACGTGCAGGAGAGCCTGGAGACGCTTCCGAGCGTCCGGCGCGCGCACGAGATGCACTGCTGGACGATCTCGGGGAGCTTCGTCTCATTCGCATGCCACCTGGAGCTGGAACCGGATGCCGATCCCCTCGCCGCGATCGAGGCCGCCACGTCGCTGCTGCGCGATCGCTACGACCTCCACCACGTGACGATCCAGCCGGAGGGCCCGGCCGCCGTGCACGTCCACGACGCGCCCCTGGGGAGCTAGCCGGGGACCGAGCGGTTACCGCGCCACGGCCGGAGGCTTCGCGCGGCGCGGTCCGGCGGCCGGAGGGCTAGCGAGGCTCGGCCCGGAAGAGCGGGATCACGCGCTCGGTGCTCTCCTGGTAGGCCTCGTAGTCGGGATAGGCCTCGACGGAGAGGCGCCACAGCCGCTCGCGCTCCGCGGGGGCCGCCCCCAGGCCAGCGCACACGCCCCCGACCGTGGAGCGCGCATCGCCTGGACCGTGGAGCGATCGCGGATCTCGACGTCCGGGTCGGCGAGCAGGTTGTGGACCCAGACCGGATTCTGGGGCGCGCCGCCGAGCGATCCCACCAGCACGTAGCCGTCACCGTCGGCCACGCGCATCAGCGGCGTCTTGCGGACGGCGCCGCTCCGGCGCCCGCGGTGCGTCACGATCACGACGGGCATGCCGCGCATCTCCGCCCCCTCGGCGCCGTTGGTGGACTCGTAGAGCTCGACCTGGTCTCGGACCCACTCGGCCGGGCTCGGCACGTACTCGCTCACCTACCACCTCCAACAACAGCGCTCGCGGGGGAACGGTCGGGACCCAGTGTCGCGGGCTCAACGCGCCGGCGTCGAGCGGTCGCGTGCCGTCCCCCTGGGACCTGCGCACGCGCCGGCAAGCGGCCAGACCACGCACAGGCTCAGCTCCGACCGGGTACGCGAGCAGAAGCGCCCGTGCGCGTCGCGCCTGACCGCGAGGCTCGGGGCTTGTGCGCGCCTCGATGGTCTCCTCAGACGGCGGGCCGGGGCGTGACCGACACCTCGACCGCGAGCTCGGCGCCGGCCCACCCCCGGAAGATGCCGCGGGCGGGCGAGACATCGCCGTAGTCGCGGCCGACCGCGACGCGGACGTAGCGCTCCCGCGGCAGGCCCGGATTGGTGGGATCGAACGCGACCCACCCGAGCCCGGGGAGCCGGCACTCCACCCAGGCATGGCCGGCCTCCGCATGCGTCGGCTGATCCGGGGGGTCGGCGGCGTGGAGATAACCCGAGACATAACGTGACGGGACGCCCCACGCGCGGGCGATCGTGATCATGACGTGCGCGTAGTCCTGGCAGACGCCGACGCCCGACTCCAGCACGTGCTCGATGGGGGAGATCGCCGAGGTGCTTCCCGGCAGGTAGCGGAAAGCGCGGTGCAGCGCGCCGGCGAGCGCCGAGAGGGCGCTCAGCGGATCCCCTGTCGGCTCCGCCAGCCCCTCGCGACGGGCGAACGACTCGAGCACGGGGGAGGGCCGCGCGAAGGCGCTCGCGTGCGTGAACTCCCAGTCGGTGAACGATTCCGCCCAGGGACGCATCTCCTCCCAGGCATCGGGAGCAAGCGCCGCGGGGAGGGGAGGGGGCGGCGACAGCTCCACCTCCGAGCGCACCGTGATCGCGAGCGCCTCGTGCTCGCGGTGAACGGTGAGGAGGTGCCTCGCGTTGCCGAAGGGGTCACGGGACTCCGTGACGGGGCCGGGCGGGTCCGAGGACAGCTCGAAGCGCAGCAGGCGCTGGGCCCCGCCGCCCCGCGGCTTCAGGCAGAGCGCCATCACCGAGTCCCGCACCCGCGAGGTGTAGCGGTAGCGCGTGACGTGCTCGATCTCGTAGCGGGCGGAGGCCGTCACCGCGTCAGCGTGGGAGAGCGTGCGCGACCGGGTAGTTGAAGTAGCAGGCCGTCACGAGATCGTGGAGGGCGCGGCAGCGGTCGTTCACCTCGCGCAGGAGCGCCTCCGTGTCGTCCCGGACCGGCCAGCTCTCGTGGAGGAGCGAGGCGAGATCGTCGGCCTCGCCCTGCGTCTCCTCGCTCGAGAGGGGGTGTGGCCCGGGGCCGATCGCGGCGATCTCGGCCGAGACGCCGTCCAGCGACTGCACCAGGGAGGCGGGCAGGAGCTGATTGGTGGCGAGCAGATCGGCCACCTGCTCCGGGTCGACCTCGACGCTGTAGCGGTCGGTGTAGGCCTCGAAGGCGTGGTAGAGGCGCAGGAGGCTGGTCCAGCCCTCCTCGGAGGCCTCCTCGACGCTCCTGTCCGCGGCGATCTGCGAGAGGAGCAGGCTGGCGAGGATCTGGGCCCGCTCGACCAGGTGTCCGAGCTGCATGAAGTGCCACCCCTCGTCGCGGTACATGGTGGCGGCGGCGATCCCCTGGAACGTGTCGACCGCGGCGGCCGTCTCGGCGAAGAAGCCCTCGGGCGACCCGCCCCAGACATCATGGATCTCCCGCTGCTGGAGCCGCAGGTAGCTCACGTTCAGGGAGGTCCACATCTCCGCGCTGATGCACTGGCGCATCTGGCGGGCGTTTTCGCGGCCGAGCGCGAAGCAGCTCCGCACGGAGCTCGGATTGGAGCGCTCGAAGGTGAGGTCGTCGGCGAGCGTGTAGGCGTCGGCCAGCGCGAAGTCGTCGCTCTCGAGCGCCACCAGCTCGCCCGTCGGCGGCCTCCGGCCGATCAGGTCGTAGATCCGCGTCCAGCCGACGTGGATCTCCGGCAGCGGGCGGTCGACCAGGGTCTCCGTCTGCAGCCGGAGCAAACGGGCGAGGTGCTCCGCCCGCTCGAGATAGCGGCTCATCCAGTAGAGGCCCTGGGCGCTGCGCGCCAGCACTAGTCGACCACCCACAGGTCCTTGCCGCCGCCGCCCTGGCTCGAGTTCACGACGAGGCTGCCCCGCCTCAGCGCGACACGGCAGAAGGCGCCGGGCACGATGCGCGTCTTTTGGCCGTGCAGCACGAACGGGCGGAGATCGACGTGGCGCGGCTCGAGCCGGCCGTCGATGAGGCACGGCGAGCGGGAGAGGTCCAGCACCGGCTGCGAGATGAAGCCGGCCGGATCCGCGAGCACCTGCTCCGCGTACTCGGAGCGCTCCTCGGGCGAGGCGTGCGGCCCCACCAGCATGCCGTAGCCGCCGGACTCCCCGACGCGCTTCACGACGAGCCGCTCGAGGTTGTCCAGCGTGTACTCGAGCTCCTCCGGCCGGCGGCCGAGATAGGTCTCAACGTTCTGGAGCACCGGCTCCTCGCCCAGGTAGTAGCGCACCATCTCCGGCACGTAGGCGTAGACGCTCTTGTCGTCGGCGACTCCCGTCCCCGGTGCGTTGGCCAGGGTCACGTTGCCGAGCCGGTACGCCTCCATCAGTCCGGGCACGCCGAGCAGGGAGTCGGGCCGGAAGACGAGCGGGTCGAGGAAGTCGTCGTCGACGCGCCGGTAGATCACGTCGATGCGGCGCAGGCCCGTGGTGGTGCGCGCGTAGACGAACCCACCGTCCACGAGCAGGTCGCGACCCTCGACCAGATCGGCGCCGAGCTCGCGCGCGAGAAACATGTGCTCGTAGAAGGCCGAGTTGTAGACGCCGGGAGCCAGCAGCGCCATGCGGGGGTCCGCCCATACCTCCGCCCCCGGCCGCGCACAGGCACGGGCAGGCAGCAGCGCGATGCGGTGGTCCGAGCAGCCCTCGGGCGCGAGCTCGGCGAGCGTCGCGCGCAGCATGCTCCCGTAGTGCTCGACACCGCGGACGCGGGCGCTCCGGTAGAGGCGCCTGAGGCTCGTCTTGACCGCCTTGCGGTTCGCGATCATGTAGGAGACGCCCGACGGCACCCGCAGGTTGTCCTCGAGCACGAAGAAGCCGTCGTTGGTGCGCACGATGTCGGTCCCGCAGACGGCGACCCAGGTGCCGTGCGGCGGGGAGATACCGCGCATCTCCAGGCGGTACTGCGGGCAGCCGCGCACCAGGTCCACGGGGATGACGCCGTCTTCCAGGATACGGGCCTCGCCGTAGACATCGGCCAGGAAAAGGTTGATCGCCTGGAGGCGCTGCGCCAGGCCCGTCTCGAGGTGCTCCCAGTCCGAGCTCGAGACCACGCGCGGCACGCAGTCGACCGGGATGATGCGCTCATCAGCCTCGTCGTCGCCGTAGACGGTGAAGGTGATGCCCTCGGTCGAGAAGGTCCGCGTCACCCGCTCCTGGATGACGGCGAGTTCCTCGGGGGAGAGGTCGCGCAGGGCCTCGTAGACCTCCCGGCAATGCTCGCGGTGGGTGCCGTCCGGCAGCAGCATCTCGTCGTAGATCGACCGGTCGAGATCGTAGCTGTCGAAGTCCATCCGGCCTCGGGATCGTCGGGGAGCCCTGCAGATCGCGACGTCCAGTCTAGATCATGCCGTCATCCACCCTGCACTGCGCACGCTTCGTGCGCGGAGGCGTTCGGTTGCCGGACGCAGCGACGCAGTTCCCGGTGGACCGCCCCGTGCAGCAACGGCCGCCACCGCGCAACGAGGACTCCCGCCACGACACGCTATGCTGCGTCCACCATGGAGAGTGCCGTTCCAGCCGTCGTGGCCCTCACCGACGAGCGCTGGTTCACCCATTTCCGCCCGCAGGACGAACTGACCGCGGTCGACGAGGTGAACTTCTGGCGACCGGCGGCTCAAACCGGGTTCCGCGCTCTCAGACCCGGCCAGCCCTTCTTCTTCCGGCTGAAGGCGCCGTATCGAGCCATCGCCGGGTTCGGATTCTTCGCCGTCTCCTCCCAGGTGTCCGTCCCGCTCGCCTGGGAGATCTTCGGCGACCGCAACGGTGACGCCTCGAAGGCGGCGTTCGAGCAGCGGATACGCGGGTATCGGACGCGCTTTCGCCGCGCAGAGGATGCGCCGCTGAGCTGCATCGTCCTGCGTGACGCCGTGTTCCTCCCTCGTAGAAGCTGGCTTCCGTGGGACCTCGAGGAGGGGTGGCAGCCCAACGTCGTCAGCTACAAGGGGTATGACCTCGCGACCGATGGACGACGCCTGGAAGCACTCCTCCAGAGCACGCATCCCGACCCGGTGCCGGACCTGCAGCCGACGTTCGAGTTGCTGCAGCACGATCTGCGCAGCCGCGTCGAGGCCGTGCATGTCGAGAGGCCTGGGCAGGGGACCTTCCGCCTGCGGCTGCTGGAAGCGTACGGCAGGCAATGCGCCGTGACGGGCGAGCACGCGGTGCCGGTCCTCGACGCCGCCCACATTCAGCCATACCTGGGTCCGGCATCGAACCACCCGCAGAACGGGATCGTGCTTCGCTCCGACCTCCACCGGCTCTACGACAAGGGGTATGTCACCGTCACGCCCGATCTGCGCCTCGAGGTGAGTTCCCGGCTCCGCGACGAGTTCGAGAACGGGAAGCACTACTACCAGATGGTCGGTCGCGAGATACACGTGCCGCGCGAGCGCCGGCTCGCCCCGAGCGTTGAGGCGCTCGAGTGGCACGCGGACAACGTCTTCCGGTAGCAGGCCCGCTCCGACGTCACGGAGGCCGGAGGCTCATGGGCGCTCGCTCTCGCCTCTCTCGCCGGCCACCTCGATGAGGCGCGCGAGGGCGTTCGCGAGCCGCATCTGTCGGGGGGTGCGGCAGCGAACGCGAACCAGCGCGGGACTGGCGACGACCACGGCCAGGCACTGCGCGCGGCTCGTCGCGACGTTCAGGCGATTCAGGCTGTAGAGGAACTCCATCCCGCGCGGCGCCTCGGCACCCGAGCTCGTCGCCATCGAGTAGATGGCGATGGGCGCCTCCTGCCCCTGGAACTTGTCGACGGTACCGACGCGCACGCCGGGGAGCGCATCCCGGATCGCTCCGACCTGTGCGTTGTAGGGGGTGATCACGAGCACGTCCGACTCCCCCAGCGGATGCGGAGCCCCGGCGGCATCGGTGTACTCGGTGCCACCGCGGAGCACGGCGCCGACGAGCGTCGCCACCGCCCCGGCCTCCTCGACGGACTCGTTCGACCGGCCGCTGTGGGAGACCGGCACGAAGCGGATCCCGGTACCCGACAACGGCTCCACGCCGTCGAGGTCGAGCCGCTCGCGGCCGGGGTGCGAGCGCAGCCGTCCCTCGTAGAACACCTCGGACGTGTAGGCGCTGATCGCGGGATGGAGGCGCCAGCTGCCGTCGAGGAAGAGCCCGAGATGCCCGGGCATCACTCGCTCGCCGTCGAGCACGTGCGCCAGGACTGAGCCCCCCGCACCCGGCGGGTGGACGCCCTGGAGGGGCTGGTCGAGCTGCTGCGGGTCGCCCAGCAGGACGACGCTCGAGGCGGCGGGGGAGGCCGCCAGCGCGTCGGCGAGGGACATCTGGCCGGCCTCGTCGATGAAGAGCACGTCGACGCTCCCGGCCATGTCGGCGCGCGCCCACAGCCAGGTCGTCCCCCCGACGACGGCGAGGTTTCCGGCCGCCAGCTCGTCCCGCGCCTCGCCGTTGCTCTCGAGATGCAGCGCGCCGCCGTATGTGGGTTCCTCGCGCGAGCGCTGGCCGATCTCCACGAAGACGTCTCGCTCGTCTGCGACTCTCGCCACCTTCGCCAGCAGCTCCCCGATCACCTTGTGACTGTTGGCGGTGACGCCGACGCGGAGCCCCTCCTCGACGAGGCCGACGATCATCTCCGCCCCGACGGTGCTCTTTCCCGAGCCCGGCGGTCCCTGGATCGCGAGATAGCTCCCATCCAGCGTTCCCACGAGGCGGCGAGCCGCATCCGCCGCCGGCTCGCCTTCGTGCCGGAGCTGCGCTCCCGCGGGCTGCCCCAGCCTCGGGGGGCGGCGCGCCAGCAGGTCCCGTGCGGCGCGGAAGGGGCCCGCGCCCGCGATGCCGTGGCCGAGCACCCGACGCGCGAGCCTCTGGAGGCTCTCCGGCTTCGGGCCGGGCGGAACACGATCGAGCGGGACCAGCGAGGTGCATGTCGGCGGCGCGCTGCGACCGCGCTTGATGTCGATCACGCCCTCGTCGTCGTCGAGGTGCACGACGGTCCCCGTGCTCCCGCCGGTGGCGGGATCGCGCGGCGAGCTGCCGACCCGCAGCGAGTGGTCCTGCGGCGGGAAGCGGAACCGGTGGATCGTCGAGCGGCTGCGAGGGGTCGGATCGCGCCACGAACGCTCGTGGGTCAGCTCGCCGAGGGCGTCGGACTCCTCGCGTCGCTCCTCGTCGGTGAGCTCGTTCACCAGGTAGAAGTACCTCCACCAGAGGGACTTCTCCTCCCGCCGGTGCCAGTTCAGGAGCTGCGCCAGGAGCCAGCGCCCGCGCTCGTCGCCGTCCATCCGCTCGACGCTTTCGGGGAGGCCCTCGAGCAGCGCGGCGGCCAGCTCGTTCACCGCCTGCTGGGCCGCGCTGTCCTCCCGCTCCTCCGGCTCGGGCACGGCCGGACGGGGAAGCGCGCCGAGCCCTCTGGCCAGCTCCGCGCGCTCGTCTTCGAGCCAGTCCCGGAGGCGCCAGGTCGAGAGACAGTCGTCGCGGTTGTAGAGCTCGATCGCATCGAGCAACCCCGACCGCTCCTCCCCCTGCCCGAGCTCGAGCCAGGTCTCGAACTCGACGATGCTGTCGCCGGCGTCGCGGAGTTCGACCTCGCGCCGGAAGCCGTAGAGCGGCTCCAGCCGCTTGAGCGAGTAGCTCTCCACCGAGGCCCGGATCCCCTGCCGCACGGCCCGGTAGAGGTCGACGAAGACCTCTCCCCGCAGCAGGCGATCGACTTCCTCTTCCCGCGTCGCGTAGCGACCGGCGAGCCGCTTCACGGCGGTCGGTTCGTACGGCGCGTAGTGGTAGATGTGGAGCTTCGGGTCGGAGGCGAGGCGGTCGGTGACGAGGTCGATGAAGGCCTCGAAGGCGCGCCGTTCCGCCGCCGGCGTCACCGTCCCCTGCTCGATCGACCAGAACGCGTGAAACGCCGGCCGGCCGCTGGCATCCGGGCGACCCGGTTCGACGACCCCGAAGAGGTAGTCGATGCCGTCGACCTCATCGGAGCCGAAGAACGGGTCACCCTCGATGTCGAAGAAGAGATCGCCCGGCGAGGGCTCCGGGAGCATCAGCAGTCCCTGGTCGGCGACGAGACGTCCCTCCCGGTCGCGCGGGGGCGCGATCCGCGCCGAGAGCATCTCGCCGGCCCGCTCGCCGCGGACCTGGATCTGCGCCTGCGCCTGGATGCGCGCCAGCGCCTCCCGGCCGGCGCCCTCGAGCCGGTCCGGGGGCGGCGCGGGCGGCTCGGCGCGCCCGCCGCGCGTGGTCACGTCGACGGCGTGCAGGGCGCGCCGCTGCCGCGAGGAGAGGCCGGCGACGAGCGAGAGGTCGTCGCCCGCCCGCCACTGCCGCCGGCAGTGCTCGCTCCACCGGCACACATCGCAGTGCTCGACCGGCTCCGGGTCGCTGCCGACGGGGAACGCGGGACCATCGGCGAGGAACGCCTCGAAATCCCGCGCCACGAGGCGGTAGTAGGCGGCATAGTCGGCCACCCGGTAGGAGACCCGTTCGCGCCGCACGCCGCCGAGGGCGAGGTGCATCTGCGCAGGCACGCGCCCCTGAAGTGAGCCGACCAGATCGGAGTACATGCAGAGCTGCAGCACCGCCGAGGCCGTCGCGTGCCTGGCGAGCTTCGTGTCCCAGACCTCGTAGCTCCACTCGCCCAGGTCGCTCGGCTGCTCGACCCGCCGCAGGAAGTCGGCGTAGCCCAGCCGCCTGCCGTCGAAGAGGATCGCCTGGTAGATGACGGCGGCGCCGTCCCGCATCGCCCCGAGGGTCGCGTCTCGCCCGCGTCGGAGGCCTTCGCCGGCCGGAAGATCCTCGTCCCGCCCGACCTCGACGACCGGTACCCCCTCGGCCTGGAGCGACTCCAGGAAGCGCCGCTCGTGCTCGATGCCCCGCTGCGCGATGCGGTCCAGCACCGGGTCGGATCGCACCGGCCGCGTGAGGTGGCCCCGGACCGCCGCCCGCTCGAGGCCGGCGAGGTGCGTGCACTCGAGATACGCGACCAGGTCCGTGGCGGAGTAGACGAGACGCCCGTCGACTTGCTGCATGCCCCGATGCTATCCGCCCGGGGCGCGGAGCATCGCGCTCGAGGCCGCGGCGATCACCGCTCCAGCCGCAGCCGGATCTCCCCCGCCACGCGCTGCACGTACCGCGCGCGCGTCCCGGCCGTGCGGGCGCGCTCGACCTAGGCGATCATTCCCTCGCGCTGCGCCCGCGTCAGCGCGGCGAAGGCCCCGCTCGCGCCCGGGACCTGCGCGAGGGCGCTCGCGAGATCGGCGGGGATCCGGG
>MKWU01003802.1_pt1 | contig 19057 bp, 15 predicted proteins | sample 809101 | NCBI WGS metagenome assembly MKWU01 (sample SAMN05860141, study PRJNA318959) | sponge metagenome | host: Aplysina aerophoba | place: Slovenia: Piran, Adriatic Sea, Gulf of Piran | collected 2013-05-07
ATATCACCCTCTTCCTCTATCGCACTAATTACAGCATAGGATGCAGGTTTTGGGTCAGTGGGCCAATGCTTGGGAGAAAGATTAATTGGCATTGAGAGCCACTCGGCAATCCGAGCAAGTTCTTGTGTCCTATAGCGCTGCCTTGAAATATGCCGATCCTTAGGTGGTACTCCTCCGGTTTGAGCAAAAAGACCCATAATGTCCATAGGACGATATTCAATCTTACGTTGGCGTCGGTTGGCAATGAGTTCAAGCCGATTGCCCGCCAAATATGTAAAGGGCGATAAAACTGAAAAATAGTACGATATTGGTGTCATAACATTCATATCCTTCCAAGTGTTAATGAGGTCATTAAGTTAGATGATTTAAGAACTATTTTTCTGGTTATAAGTCTAATATTTCTTACTTCTTTTTATTTGGTTCATTCCGGACGGGAGATATATATGTGTTTGCATTGCTGCAGGAGAAAATGAGCCGACTTATGGAATCTGAATTAATTGGGAATTGTTCACTCACTGAGGAAATAAATTGTTTGGTAATGTGATTCCAATAGCTTAATTTATTAATAAATTCCTTCGGCCTTTTTTGAAAAATATCCGTGTGATCCACCTGTCAAGTTAATTTCACTTAATGATTAAAATTACCACGTAACCAAAATTTACCGAACCCACCCCTAACCCATTAATATTCTGAGGTTTGTATATGCATCCGTATAATTTCCCAAAACTGGTAAAGGGAAGTGCTAACCCCGATCTATCCTCTCATATCGCAAATTGTATCACCGCTCAAAGTGGCAAAAAAACTGAATTGCTTGAATCTCGTGTCGAAAGCTTCAACGACAAAGAAATCTACGTTGAACTGTATCAAAATGTTCGCGGCGAGGATATATTTATCCTCCAATCCACCTCACGGCCAGCGAACGACCATTTAATGGAAATTCTGATTATCGCTGATACTCTCAGGCGATCATCGGCCCAAAGAATTACTGCTGTTATTCCTTATTTTGGCTATGCCCGGCAAGACCGTAGAACTCGAGCACGAACTCCTATCACCGCTAAACTTGTTGCCAATCTGATCTCTCAAGCTGGTGTTAATCGGGTGTTGACGATGGACTTACACTCAGCACAAATTCAGGGCTTTTTTGATATTCCTGTTGATAACCTCTATGCTTCACCAATTTTTGAAATGGATATCATGAACTTGTTTAAAGGTCGTTCCGACCAACTGACCGTGGTATCTCCAGACATTGGAGGTGTGACTCGTGCTCGGGAATTAGCACAAAGGCTCGATGTTGATTTAGCAGTGATTGATAAACGAAGAAGCAAACCCGGTGAGATCGCTGAAATGAATGTAATCGGTGAAGTTAACAATCGCATCTGCATCCTAGTTGATGACATCTGCGATACAGCTGGTACTTTGTGTAAAGGATCTGATTTGCTGATGGAAAATGGTGCCTTGGAAGTCAATGCCTACATCACACACGGTGTGCTTTCAAACTCAGCACATACACGAATAAATAAATCCAGCCTCAATTCATTGGTCATTACAGACACGATTCAATATAATTTTGATCCCTCTACGAAGTCAAAAATTCGAGTGGTGTCGACGGCACCTTTGTTTTCACGAGCCATACTGAACATCGCCGATGGAACTTCGGTCTCCAGCTTATTCAAGACCGAAAACGTAAAATGGCTGTTTGGTAATATGGACTTGCCACTCTTTGGTCAGAACAATTAAATCTGATGCCCTTTGCGTGAGTGTTAATTACTGAATTTCAATCGCTTTGGCATCAGCGACTTTTTTGGAAGCAAGATCAAGCTCTAATCCAGACTTTCCTTCAGATTCATTGAGGAAATACTCAACCAAACCGTCTTTTGTTTCACGTGTAAACTCTTCCAATCGAAATACTCTGTCAGCAAGGACCACAACACTTGAGCTAGTAATTTCGGCAAAGCCACCCGAGATAACATATTTATTAGTCTCCTTATCCCCAACACAAGACACGATTCCCGGACGGAGAGCTGAAATAAGAGCGGCATGACCCTCCATCGCGGTCATATCGCCTTCGCTCCCGGGTAAATCAACCGCTGTAGCCTCAAACGAGGCCACTCTCTTTTCTGGTGAAACCAAATCAAATTGCATGTGATTATTTACTCTTCTTAATCGCTTTAGGCTATTTCCATTGCCATTTTTTGCGCTTTGGCAATGACATCATCAATTCCACCCACCATGTAAAATGCGGCTTCGGGATATTGATCACATTCACCATTGACAACTTGTTTGAAGCTTTCTATGGTCACATCAAGAGGAACCTGAACCCCAGGGGAACCTGTAAAGACTTCGGCCACATCAAATGGCTGTGAAAGAAATCGCTGAATTTTCCGGGCTCTGGCGACGGCAATTTTATCCTCTTCGGACAATTCATCCATGCCCAAGATTGCGATAATATCTTGTAAGGATTTATACCGTTGTAATATTCCCTGAACCTCGCGAGCCACTTGGTAATGTTCATCGCCAACGACGGCCGGATCCAAAATGCGAGACGTTGAATCAAGTGGGTCAACGGCAGGATAGATTCCCAACTCAGAAATGGCTCGTGATAATACGGTCGTTGCATCAAGGTGAGCAAACGAAGTTGCTGGCGCTGGGTCCGTCAAATCATCGGCAGGTACGTAGATTGCCTGAACTGAGGTAATTGAACCGCTACGAGTCGATGTAATTCGTTCTTGCAGGGCTCCCATATCAGTCGCTAAGGTCGGTTGATAACCTACCGCAGAAGGAATGCGGCCCAAGAGGGCAGAAACTTCAGATCCTGCTTGGGTAAACCGAAAAATATTATCAACAAAAAACAAGACATCAGTTCCCGATTGATCCCTGAATTGTTCTGCTAATGTTAAGCCTGTCAATCCAACTCGAGCTCGAGCTCCAGGTGGTTCATTCATCTGTCCATAGACCAGCGATACCTTTGATTTCGGGAGATCATTAATGTTGATCACTCCAGATTCAATGAATTCATGATAAAGATCATTTCCTTCACGGGTTCTTTCGCCCACGCCGGCAAACACCGAAAAGCCAGAGTGAACTTTGGCGATGTTATTTATGAGCTCCTGGATTAGTACTGTTTTGCCGACACCGGCTCCGCCGAAGAGACCAATTTTTCCGCCTTTAGCATATGGTGCAAGGAGATCAATGACTTTAATACCGGTTATAAGTATCTCTGTTTCTGTTGACTGCTCGGAATATTCAGGAGCAGGTTGGTGAATGGCTCTTTTTTCGTCTGATTCAACTGGACCTTTCTCATCAACAGAATCACCGACCACGTTCATAATGCGACCCAAGGTTGCGTCCCCGACTGGAACGGTAATCGGACTACCTGTGTCTTTGACTTCTTGACCGCGTACCAATCCCTCGGTGGAATCCATGGCAATGGTTCTCACTGTGCTTTCTCCCAAATGCTGGGCGACTTCTAAAACAAGCCGCTTGCCCTGATTTTCTGTTTCCAGTGCATTCAGAATTTCGGGCAGTCCTTCTTGGAACTGGACGTCTACAACTGCGCCAATTACTTGTTTGATACTTCCTTTGTCTGCTTTCTGATTTGGCTCAACTAAAACATCCATGGTGGTCTCCGTTCAATTAGAGTGCCTCGGCACCTGATATAATTTCAATAAGTTCTTTGGTGATTGCTGCTTGGCGGGAACGATTATACTTGATGGTGAGTTTGTCAATCATATCCCCAGCATTTCGGGTTGCGTTATCCATTGCCGACATTCGAGCCCCCTGTTCTGAAGCCGCATTTTCAATCAACCCCGTAAAAATTTCGTTGACAATGGCTTTGGGTAATAGTTCAGCAAGAAGCTCCTTTTCATCGGGCTCATAATCATAAAACGGCATCTCCGAGTCATCAATTTTCTTAACCTGTACAGGAAGCAGCTGTCGGGCGGTAGGAATTTGAGTAATAACTGATTGAAACCGACTGTAAAACATGGTTGCAATATCAAACTCGTCTGTGGCATATAAATTGAGTATCTGGTCAGCAATTCCCTCAGCAACTTCGTTGGTTATAGTCTTGTAACCCGCAAGATCAACATGATCAATGATTAAGTCATTAAAATCTCGTTTGAGTTGCTCGCGTCCTTTTTTTCCGATGGTTAATATTTTGACTGTTTTTCCTTGTTGAATTAACTTTTTGGCGTGATCTTTAGCCAAACGGACAATTGATGAATTAAAGCCACCACAAAGCCCTCTTTCGGCAGTGGCTACAATAAGGAGATGGACATCATCTTGGCCTGAACCCGAAAGAATTTTAGGGGCTGAAGGGTCAGCCCCGACCGACGTTGCCAAATTACCAATAACACCGGCCATTTTTTCGGAATATGGTCTTGCTTTCTCGGCCGCTTCCTGTGCTTTACGCAGTTTGGCCGCCGCAACCATTTGCATGGCCTTCGTTATTTTACGAGTTGACTTAACACTCTCAATACGGATTTTCAGATCTTTGAGACTGGGCATCCTACTTCAATCCAATTATTCAATTTAGGAGAAATTCTTAGCAAAGCCATCAATGGCAACTTTGATTTTGTCTTCTAGCTCGCCTTCAACCTTACGGTCATTATGCGTAATATCATCAAGGAGGTCTTGGCAGTTAGCACGGAGGTGATGAAGCAAACCCTCTTCAAATCTGACGACATCGCCAACTTCAATGGCATCCAAATAACCGCTTGTTCCAGCAAAAATGATACAAACGATTTCGGCATTGGTGAGCGGTGAATACTGAGATTGCTTCATCAATTCAGTCAATCGAGCACCGCGATTAAGAAGGCGTTGAGTAGCAACGTCCAAATCGGAACCAAACTGGGCGAAAGCGGCCATCTCACGATATTGAGCTAATTCCAGCTTGACTGTTCCCGCCACCGATTTCATGGCCTTTGTTTGAGCTGATGAGCCGACCCTTGAAACACTCAAACCGGTATTCACTGCGGGCCTAATACCTTGATAGAACAGCTCAGTTTCAAGGAAGATCTGTCCATCAGTAATTGAAATCACATTGGTTGGGATATAAGCCGAGAGGTCACCTGCTTGGGTTTCGATGATTGGAAGCGCCGTCAGTGAACCACCTTTGAAATCAGAGTTGAGTTTGGCGGCTCGTTCTAACAGTCGCGAATGTAGGTAAAATACATCCCCTGGGTAAGCTTCGCGACCCGGGGGGCGACGAAGAAGCAATGACATCTGCCGATAAGCAACAGCTTGTTTTGATAGATCGTCATAAATAATCAATGCATGACGTCCGTTGTCACGAAAATATTCGGCCATGGCAGTTGCCGAGTACGGCGCTAGAAACTGCATTGGGGCAGGATCAGAGGCTGTTGCTGCCACCACAATTGAATAATCCAAAGCCCCATTTTCTTCAAGCTTTTTAACAAGTTGAGCGACTGTTGAGCGTTTCTGCCCAATTGCCACATAAATACAATAGAGCTTTTTAGACTCATCATCACCAGCAGCGTCATTGTATGATTTTTGGTTGAGAATAGTATCCAAAACTAAAGCAGTTTTACCGGTTTGGCGGTCACCAATGATTAACTCACGTTGCCCGCGACCGATTGGAATCATTGCATCAACAGACTTCAACCCAGTAGCCATGGGTTCATTAACAGACTGGCGGGGAATAATACCTGGGGCCTTCACATCAGCGACGGCTCTATGCGTGGTCGTAAGAGGTTGCTTATTGTCAATGGGATTTCCGAGTGCATCAACAACCCGACCAAGCAACTCATCACCGACAGGAACATCAACAATGGCATCTGTTCTTTTGACAACATCGCCCTCTTTAATCGACCGGTCATCACCAAATATGACAATTCCAACATTATCGGCTTCAAGGTTCAGGGCCATTCCACGAATGCCACCATTAAACTCAACCATTTCACCGGCCTTGATGTTGTCCAAACCAAAAACGCGTGCGATTCCATCGCCGACACTGAGAACACGCCCGACTTCGGCGACTTCTGTCTCTTGGCCGAAGTTTTTAATTTGGTCTTTAAGAATAGCTGAAATTTCAGCTGCTTGAATATTCATCAATCAACCTCTTGCAATTTATTTTTCATCTTGATCAACTTAGTCCTAATTGAACTGTCAATCAGCTTGGAACCTATACTCACTCGCATACCACCGATTAAAGAGTGGTCAACTTTAATGATGGGGTGAATTTCTTTACCAATTTTTTTCTCAAGGCTTGTAATAAGTTTTTGTTTTTCGTCATCTAACAATTGATGGGCAACGACAACTTTGACCTCAACGATCCCTTTATATTCATCTATAAGCCTCTTTAACTCGTCAAGAAACTGTGGTAAAACGAATAGCCGTCGTTTCATTGCCATGAGGCCAAGGGTGTTCTTGACATAAGTGCCTAGACCAAGATAATCTGCAATTTTACCCATACTCAGACGTGTTTCATCGCGGGTGTGGATGGGAGATGAGATAAATCTTTTAAAATCTTCACTGTTTGCGAGGACTTCTTGTAAAGTGGCAATGTCTTTTTCCAAGTCACTAATTTGATTATCCCCAGACATAAGCTCAAACAAAGCTGATGCATAACGGGAAGCAGCCCTTGCTGATATTGACAAACCTTCAGCCACCAAAAACTCCGATGTATTGAACTCTAGATGTTTATAACTAAAATTTTTTATTTAATTTTGGATCAAGTATACCTATCACCCTGTTGGCTTTGCAAATCTCAAATAGGTAAGTTATATCATTTGTCTATAATCAATCCTGATTATTTTCCAAACGCGTCAGTTTTTATTGTTCTCCTTGTGTGGTCTTTATACACTGATTGGATGCACACTTCAAACTAAGTTTTTTCTTGTCAAATCGTCTAACCACAGTTCAATCTGACTCATTCCAAAATGTATAATCAGAGTAAAATGAACTTTCCTGTGTGTCATTGAACTATCCATACTTTCTTGACTACCGACATTTAATCGGTCTGAAGATGTGTATAATTTAACCCTAGAGATTGAAAAAATGGTGAAAACTGAAATTGTCTGACAATCAAGTTGATTGTGGCTGTTCACCTTACGTTTCTGAAACTAGGAAATTGAGGATGAATAGAGTATAAGTATTGAATGATTATTCCAGAATGGGGAAAGGTAGAATAATTTGCTTATCATAATGAACAAAAGTTTCAGGTTCTTATAATGATGACTAACAATCTCGCATGAATATTAGGCAAACGGAACAGAAAATCTCTTGGAAGCTCTTAAGCAAATAAAACCGACAAAGCGATACCGACAAGTCACAAAAGAAAAGACTGGCGGAGCAACCTACACACCAAAAGTGCTCTCTGATTTTGTTGCAGAAAAAATTATTAGGGCCGCAGGAAGCTTTTCTATAAATCAGACAATCCGCATTCTTGACCCAGCTGCGGGTCATGGAGAACTTCTGATAAGTTTAATTAATCAATTCCCTAAAAAGCATAGAGATAAAATTGAAATTTATGGTTTTGAAACCGATCAAAATGCAATAAAAATCGCTACAGAACGAATAGCCGAGAACTTTCCTAACAATACTGTTTGTTTTGAACACCGTAATTTTCTAGAGTTTGTCTTGGAATGTTGTAAACAAGACATACCAAGGGCATATGATTTGATAATTGCAAACCCTCCTTACGTCCGCACTCAGATTATGGGTGCAACCCAAGCAAGGATTCATTCGGAACAATTTGGGCTTTCAGGCAGGTTCGACCTGTATCATGCATTTATTCTCGCCATATCAATGATTTTGAAATCCACGGGTGTGGCAGGAATAATTACTTCTAATCGTTTTATGTCAACAAAATCTGGAGCTTGTGTTCGAAACGCTCTAATGGAACGGTTTAACATTCTTCATGTTTGGGATTTAGGAGATACAAAGATTTTTAATGCTGCTGTTTTACCAGCTGTACTCATTACTGAGGGCAGAAACCGAAGAAAAGTTAGGAACCCCACATTTACGTCAATATACCAAGTTCAGCTCACAGCAGAAAATTGTGCCAGTAACCCAATTACTGCTTTGAATTATGAAGGTATAGTAGAAACTGATGATGGTAAATGCTTCCAAGTCAATCATGGCGAATTGGATACGAGTGGAACTCCTGATGGAGTGTGGCGAGTTGCCACAAAACAAGCTGATAATTGGTTAGCAAAAGTTCAAAATAATAGCTGGGGGACATTCCGTGATATCGGAAAGATTCGGGTGGGTGTAAAGACTTGCGCGGATAAAGTCTTTATACGCAAAGATTGGGATAAATTTCCTGAAGCAGAGCGGCCTGAATTACTAAAACCGTTGATAACATACCACGTTGCTCAACAATACAAAAGTCTGTCATCAAACCATATTACGAAAATCCTATATCCTCATGAAAGTGTAAAAGGTCATCGCCGCACCATCGAAATAAATAATTTCCCTCAGAGTAAAAAATACCTAGAATCACACCGCCACACTTTGGAAGGTCGATCATATGTGATCGATGCTGGTCGGGAATGGTATGAAATTTGGGTCCCTCAAAACCCGGCATCTTGGGCAAAACCCAAGCTGGTATTTAGAGATATTTCAGAGAAACCTACTTTCTGGATTGATTTAGATGGGTCTGTGGTTAACGGCGATTGTTATTGGCTTACTTGTGAAAATTGTAACCAAACAGATTTACTCTGGTTAGCTGCTGCTGTAGGAAACTCAACATTTATTGAAAAATTTTATGACCATTGTTTCAATAATAAGTTGTATGCAGGGCGTCGCCGTTTTATGACTCAATATGTTGAGAATTTTCCTCTCCCTAATCCTGAAAGTGCTATTGGTAAAAAAATAATTGCGACTACCAAAAGAATATACAGAGTTACTCCTTCGCAAGAAGCGAGTAAACTTCAAAAAAGACTGACTCAAATGGTATGGCGGTCATTCGGTTTCGCTGTTGAAGAAATCAATAGCTAATGGTCTTTGTATCTGCGTATTATGCACTTTACCCTAAAACTTGGAAAATCTAGTGTGCGACAATCAAGTTAAGATGCAGATTTTTAGGTATCGTAAAGGCAATAAGCGGCGCCTTCAATGTCTCCAGATTCTCATCAGGTCTTAACAATTGTATGAGAAATTGGTGCAACACCATTCTCAATGGGACGGTTGAGGTCAACTCCTACCAAATACAACAACTCCATATTTTCCACTTGGCATCAGTTAGAGGTCAGACAAAGGGGACAACCTTCCTTGTCCGGCAAGTAGACATTAAATCATCCTTTAGCAATGTCTGTGACCTTCAACAGTTCATTTGCCCTGATAACCTTGTCTTAAGGGTAAAAGAACGGCGGAAGGAAGATCGGTTGTTTCGATATTCAAGTTTACACTTAAAATCAATTTAATAAAGGTTCTTTAGCTTTGCCAAAATTTTAAGCTTAGTATGACATAAACTACCAGAAATTCAAGCCGCCCGATTATCATCGTCGCTGATAAAATCACTTTCGCCATTTGATTGAGGCTTTGGTAATTTCCATTAGGGCCGATAATTTCACCAAGCCCCGGTCCAATATTAGCTAAAGCCGCGCCACTTCCCGAAACAGCGGTGATAAAGTCCAAACCTGTCAGTGACAACAACAATGCCATGATGACCAGCGTTACCATGAACATGAAAAAAAATAAGATGACTGAAGTTAATACTTCCTTAGAGATGGTTCGAGTACCGATTTTTGCGTTGATTATAGCGTTGGGAGTGATAATCTTTTTGATCTGTGCAATAATGGCCGCAAGGAGTAGCTGATAACGAAAAACTTTTATTGAACAACTGGTTGACCCAACACAGCCACCAATTAACCCGATGAAGAAAAACACAACGACCGGGAAAGCACCCCATCCATTGTAATCAGCGCTGACATAACCTGTTCCAGTTAAAATTGAAACGCCATTAAACAGTGCCTTGCGAATTGCTGCTTCAGTATCAAAACCATTAACTAGCATCAACCACGCAATGAGAACAAGTGCGATCACTGCGATGATTGACAAAAAGAACCTCACCTGAGAGTCCTTGAACATCGTTGTCCGTGATCCTCTGATACTCTCGACATACAAAATAAAAGGTAATGATGCAGCTATCATAAAAATGATGGCAACATATTCTGCAGGTACCCCTAGTTGCGTAAAGGAGTTATCATAATTCCCGTAACCACCCGTTGCAACGGTCGTCATTGAATGGATGACAGAGTCAAAAATGGACAATCCAACCGAACTATAACTCAGAAAACACAATAACGTAATAATCAAATAACTCACCATGACCCATTTGGCATTGGTTGTCGCATCAGGTAAAACTGTTTGCATTTTCTGGTAACTTCTATCCATGATAAATTGCATCCCAGAAACACGAAACCAGGGTAATATTGTCATGGCAATAATGATAATTAAAATCCCCCCGATCCATTGAAGAAGTCCACGCCAAAGGAGGATACCTTTTGGCATTTCCTCAAGGTTAGTTAGAACTGTTGCCCCGGTTGTAGTTAAACCCGAAATAGTTTCAAAATAGGCATCAATCAGGGATAGATTGGGCGTACCAAAAATAAATGGTAAAGCACCAAGAAATGGAATAACGACATAAATGCAAAACACAAACAAAAACGTTTGCCGATTGTTCGTTCCAAACTTAGTTATTTGTTTAGAAAAAGTTGCCAGAATAAGAATTGTTCCGACTAATGATGTTAATCCCGAGGATATCACCCAAGCCACCCATTCCCCATCTGCAGCAAAGATGCTCAGAACCAAGGGAAGTAACATGATTACTCCCAAAAACAAAATCATCCAGCCAATAACATTCCCGACTGGTCGAACATCAAACATTCAAAAACTATACTTTATTGAATTAGAAAATTTAAATGATATGAGTTTAGCCAATCTGACCTGGGTCATTGGTAATTCGCTCAATATTGACCTAACTTTTACCATGAATTACAATAGATAATCCATATTAAGATAATTTCAAAACCGTACTTAATACCTAAATTCTTAAGCCATCTGTAACGATTCGTATAATAACTCCGCAATTCCAAGATTGTCGCAGTGAGCCAAAATAATTTTCAGTGAAACCTCTCTCCCTCCTTTACCATTAGTCCCAATAGAAAAATATGTCTCAACTCATAGCCAAAACTTACTGGAGTTATACTCTATCTTTATACCATTTAAATTTGTAAGCTTGGAATAGCCGTGAATAATTTCTTTCTTCACTGTCTCTAGGTTTTCCTTACCATTCAACCCATTTACTCCGCTTTTTTCCATTCAGAATTGCTAAACAATTCGTTATTTCTGGTCAAAAAGTGATGCCTGAATATTATCAATAATTTAAAGTAAGAGCTTGCGCTATCAGTTGGTTGAGATATGATGACCCATTTAAGAGTGATTCATACGCTACAGACTTGAACTGTTTACGCAAAACTCATTTTATTGGCAACCCAAAGGTAAGTTGCTATGACATCTAAATCAGAATTAATTGACCGCCGAGTCATTGCATTGAAAAGAAAAAGGCGTCAACCTCAGAAAAGCTCACTCTTTAAACTCTACGAACAAGCTGCCGAGGACGTGAAGCAAAGACTCTTTGATGCCAAGGCCAATCCCAAAAAAATTGCCATCGTGAGTGGCTTTCCAGACGTTTGGCAAGAACTTTTTCCAACCGCTGAATTGATCAGTGACACCGAAATCTTAAATTTTTCTACAAGCAACTATGATCTTATTGTCCACGGCTTATGCCTTCAATTGAGCAACGACCCACTTGGTCAAATTATTCAATGTCGCAGAGCATGTAAGCCAGAAGGTTTGTTTATTGCCGTTTCTTTTGGCGCAAGAACTCTTCAAGAACTACGCACCGCACTCATTCACTCAGAAATTGCAATTAAAGGCGGTTCAAGTCCACGCGTAATTCCCATGGGAGATCTGATGGATCTTGGCAATCTCACTGTCCGGTCAAATTTAACTCACCTTGTTTCCGACAGATTGGAAGTTAAACTCTCCTTTAAGTCATTATTTGAAATAATGCATCATTTAAGGAATATGGGCGACACAAATTGTTTAAGTGCTCGCCAATCACAATTCACACACAAAAGATTGTTCACCCATGCTAATCAATATTACATGAAACATTTTACCTGTCCAGATGGAAATGTTTTTGCAACCTTTGAGTTGATATTTATAACTGGCTGGGCTCCTACAAAATAAATGGATTACTGACAATGAATAAAATCATTCACAACAAGGATTTTCTACCCTCCGATCACCCTGAGGTAAAATTCGGCAAAACAGGTATTCTATTGGCTAATTTAGGTACTCCTGAGGGCTACGATTACTTTTCGTTACGCAAATATCTCTCACAGTTTCTTTCAGACCAACGTGTCATTGACTACCCCAAATGGCTCTGGCAACCTCTTTTGCAGTTAATCATTTTGTCAAAAAGGCCCTTCACCTCAGGCAAAGCTTACAAAGAGATTTGGAACCACGAAGCTAATGAAAGCCCCCTTTTAACTTACACGCGTGAGCAAAAACAGGCTCTGGAGGATTTGATTGAAGCAAACCTCGGAGAACAATGCATCATTGACTACTGTATGCGTTATGGGCAACCATCTGTCGCGAGTAAGGTAGACCTGCTTGTGGAGAAGGGCTGTACCCAGTTATTGTTTTTTCCTTTGTATCCTCAATACTCTGCCACAACTACAGCAACAGCGTGTGATGATTTGTGGCGCCACCTCCTGAAAATTAGGCGACAACCTTCAGTAAGGGTCGTTGCCCCATACTTTGATGACCCCCTTAATATAGCGACATTGTCACAATCCATACGATTGGCCTTTAAAGAATTAGACTCTCGGCCTGATACTCTCCTTCTTTCATTTCATGGTTTACCTAAAAGGTATCTTTTAGAAGGAGACCCTTATCATTGTCACTGCCAAAAAACGGCTCGGCTTGTCCGGGAATCGCTCGGCAAGGATTTTGTTCCGATTCAGGTTTCATTTCAATCGCGTTTCGGCACTGAAGAGTGGCTCCAACCTTACACCGTTGAAGAAGTTGCTCGGCTTGCTAAAAGCGGGGTTAGACACCTCGCAGTTGCGGCCCCCGGTTTTGCTTCTGATTGTATCGAAACTTTGGAGGAAATTAGTGGTGAAATTAAAGAATCCTTTATTGAAGCCGGGGGACAAAGATTCGACTATATTCCAGCCCTGAATGCCTCTGAGCTGCACATAATAATGCTCTACAAAATTATACTAAACAACTTGAGTGGTTGGGTTGAGACTCACTAGTATCTCAACACCGTTGAAGTGATATAATTGATTTGCATTATTCTCTGTCAACAGTCAACGCCAATTAATTGCGAGCAGTATTTCTTCTTCAATAATCAGGGCAATCGTGCATGCCTATCCGGTGGTATGGTTGGAGCTGACATTGGGGAGTATTCAAAGAGGATAATCATGATTCATGATGGATACTACAGGTAGAATAATTGACAAAGTTCATCTGACAAAGGATGAAAAGCAGTCTTGACAAGAGCGTATTAAGAGTGGCAAGGGTTTGACCCAATCACGCTATCGGACATATGTTCTGTTATGAGCCAACGCGACCCGTTCGGGTGGCCGATACATTGACAAGGATAGAGCTGATATTGTTGGTGTCGGTACCGCAACGGTTGAGTGGGTGCGTCAACAATGCGCTGTGGAGAATGTTGAAGCGGGTTGGGAACGCACGGTTCAAGAGAACCGTAAGAAGCGTCTACTGGATGGTGATGGTGAGGCTACATTAACCATGTTGGCCTGTTCCACACCGCCACAGGGTCATGCACAGTGGCGTTTAAAACGGTTGTGTGAGAAGGTGGTTGAATTGGAGATTGTGGACACGATTTCCGCCGAAACGGTGCACCGGTCACTCAACAAAACAGCTTAAAACCATGGTATCAGAAGTGCTGGTGTATTCCCATGGAAGAGAATGCCGATGGTGTCTATGCCATGGAAGATGTTCAGGATTTTGACTGTCTATCCTGACCGGTTCGTCCGGGTCAACCGGCGTGCGATGATGACGAATATGAATGGAACGGCTCATCTCTTCATGCCGTCGACTCCACGGCTAGGATGGCGTCATGTGAAAGTCATCGACCGTCGGACCAAGCAGGGTTGTGTCCATGTGTTGAAAGGCCTTGCCGATGGTCACTGCCCCGAGAAGAACATTGTCGTGGTCATGGACACTTTGAACACGCACAAACGGTCTACCTTGTATGGCACATTCAAACCCACTGAGGCCCGTCGTCTGGCCGACCGATATGAGGTTTGCCATACACCCAAGTACGGGAGTTGACGTACCAATGTCTTGCACAGTGTATCCCTGACCGTGCAACGATGGTTCGTGAAACTAAAGCTTGGGCGGATTATCAGAATGATAACTTTAACATTTGTAAGGGGTTATTATATGGAGATTGTAAGATAGTATTTTAGTTGGAGGATCATCATGAAGATAACTCATTACCTGTTTTTTGATGGCAATTGTGAAGAAGCCTTTAATCGTTATGCCGAAATCTTTGAGGTGGATAATTTGTATATCCAACGTTTCAGTGACATGCCTGGAGAAAGCCCTTTTTCAAAGGATATGGGTGACAAAATCATGTTTGTGTCAATGAGCCTTGAAGAAGGTTGCATTATGGGTTCTGATGATCCCACAGGTAATTACGAGAAACCAGGCGGGATGGCAATTTCACTACACTATGAGTCAGTGGAAAAGGCACGTGCAATATTCGAAAAACTCTCCGAAGGAGGTACGGTATTGATGAAATTCAAACCAACCTTCTTTTCGCCAGGATTTGGTACTTGTAAGGATAAATTCGAAATGCCCTGGATGGTTCATACAGATCAAGTTGAGTAATCCACTAAGTAAGTATATTCAGGTGTCTAGATTAGTTTCAGCATTTGACCGTTTGCGATCAAATTATCAAAAGGCGTTTATAGCCTATGTAATGGCGGGTGGCAAATCGGCCGCAACGGATTAAGGTCAATAACCAACCACATTGGTGCAGATTTTGTTAGAATTTGAATAGGAGTTGGGCACCTAGAAAGTAAAGATTTGGTACACAATTATGTTTTAGGTAACTTTTCAAAGAAGGATTCGGAAAGTTGGTTGGAAGAGTTGTTAACTGGGGTAAGACAAGGTTTCCCTGATTTGGTCAATAATAATCCCACGGAATTCTTGAACAAAATTAACCTTACAATGCAATCAAATTCCAGAGCAGCAACAACCCGTAATCGGTTAGAAGGATCCCCCGTTACCAAGCAAAAAAATGTGGAAGGAATTTTCGCCAAACTTTCCAAATTCTTTGAGTAGAGAGTTATTTACATTTAAATTTGTAATTTATCCTGATTAACGCTGGACTATCACCCTGATTGTCGCTCTATACACGATTTTCCATTGGTTTGAGGATTGGAGAGTCTGATACAAATTCTGCACCTCCCGACTCCTTAACTTTTTCTTAAACAAAAATAATATTCTTTTTCGTTTCCCCATTCTATAGGGAGTTGATTAAAGTCATGTTTCCATTCTGGACCAGCAAGAAAACGTCCGTATAACTTACTTTTCGATATGTAACGTGTCGATTAATATGTTCGGCCATAAAGTTTATTATGAACTCTCCTTTAGGTCCCTCAGAAAATCAAAAATGTGTTTTGAATATGCTTCTAGGACCTCAAAAATTTAATAGTTTTTCTCACAGAAACAGAATCTAATCCTAGTATCACTCCTTCATTGAATTGATGACCAAAGGCGAGTTACTAGATGGCTTGGATAGCTGTATCTAAATCCTCTAATATATCGTCTCTATCCTCCAATCCTACCGAAACTCTAACCAATCCATCATGAATACCAAATGAATTTCTTTGTGCTTGAGTAAGTCGTTGGTGGGTTGTTGTAGCCGGATGGGTCACCAAGCTTTTGGCGTCACCAAAATTATTGGTTACACGAAATATCTTCAGATTATTCATAAACCGAAATGCCCCCTCTTTTCCGCCCTCAACTTCAATTGCAAAGACTGTACCACCTTTCTTCATTTGCTTTTTTGCTAACGTATACTGTGGATGGCTTTTGAGGTGAGGATAAATCACCTTTCTGATCTTGGTAGACTTCTCAAGATTGGTTGCAACATGCATCGCAGTGTCTGCTTGGTAATTGACTCTGAGGTTCAACGTGTCCAAACTTTTTAGCATGATCCATGAATTGAATGGGCTTGGTGCACCTCCAGAGTGCTTCATATAGGATTCTAATGGGCCGCGGATGAAATCCTTTGTACCTAAGACAATTCCTCCTATTGCTCGCCCTTGGCCATCCGTATGCTTTGTCGTGGAGTAGACAACAACATTGATACCCAATTCATGGGCTGGCAAAAATAATGGTGTTGCCAAAGCATTGTCAGCAATGGTGATGGCATTATTCTTTTGAGCCAGCTTTGATACAAATTCAACATCCACCAATTCAAGTGTTGGATTAGCCAAAGATTCAAAAAATACTGCCCGAGTATTCGGCTTGACCTTGTGAGCCCATTGCTGATTGTCAGTTCCATCAACAAAATCAACTTGGATACCAAACTTGGGGAGAATGTTTTCCAAAATATACAGACATGAACCAAATAAAACTCTTGATGCCACAACGTGGTCACCCGCTTTGAGAATCGCACACAAAGAGCCATTTACAGCGGCCATCCCTGAAGCCGTCGCAAAACCATCTTCGGTACCCTCAATCTGGGCCATTCGGTTTTCTAACATACGCGTGGTCGGATTTCCATACCGCGAATAAGTAAATTCATTTGGTTGGGCTTGGGAAAAACGTGCTTCGGCCTGTTCTGCACTATCGTATACAAATCCTTGGGTCAGAAAAATCGCCTCAGAGGTTTCTCCAAATTGACTGCGAAGGACTCCACCTTGCACTGCCACGGTTTGTTTAGAATAGGTTTTTGCCATCATTTATCCTTGTAAGTAATCAATAATAATTAAATGTTCAGACTACAATTTTTTGCAAGTCAATTGCTTATCGCACCGTAAAGTTTGCGTCCGTAGAGGCATTGTATTCTGGATGGTGAGATACCATCATGATAGAAATTACAAAAGTTCATGCGTGTTATTCTCGGTGTGAGTTGGCAGACTAATGAACTCCAGAATATCAATTAGGTATCCCATTACATTTTGACAAATGTCCCTAGGAAGGAATGACGACTTTCAAAAGGTAGTGATAGAGTCAATTAGATCCAACAAAACGGAAACATTGTAACTCAATGAGTTGGAAAATAACTTCCCATGACCTAAATTAGTACTTCAAACCAATTTATATCATTTAGAAAGCGTTTTTGCATGACTCAACCCATTGAACTTTTTTATTGGCCAACACCGAATGGTTGGAAGGTGGCAATCGCCTTGGAGGAGTTCGGGCTGCCTTATAAAGTCAATTATATCAACATCAATGCCGGCGATCAATTTGAACCAGAGTTTCTGAAAATCGCCCCGAATAATCGTATGCCCGCTATCATTGATCCCAATGGGCCTGAAAACAAACCCGTTAGTGTTTTTGAATCTGGAGCCATACTTCAGTACCTCGGTCGCAAATGGTCTCAATTCTATGGCGCTAATGAACGACAACGAATTGAAGTAGAAGAATGGCTCATGTGGCAAATGGGTGGGGTTGGACCAATGGCCGGGCAGGCCCATCATTTCATCAAATACGCCCCGAATATGGAACCACCCCATGATTTACCTTACGCCAAGAACCGCTATCGAAATGAAGTTTCTCGACTCTACGGAGTCCTTGACCGACGCTTGACAAACAGAGAGTATGTTGCCGGCGATTACTCCATCGCTGATATGGCTATCTGGCCCTGGGCTACGCTTTGGGAAGGTCAAGAACAAGATATAACTCAATTTCCTCATTTAGCGGCTTGGTTGGACCGAGTTGGGGCCCGCGATGCCGTTCAAAAGGGGAGAGCTTTAGGAGCCGAATTTCGCAATAATTCTCAGATGGATAAAAAAACTCAAGAGGTCCTCTTTAAGCAAAATTAATTATGGTCATGACCGTGGTGAGGAATCCTCATCCTGCTTTTCCTCAGCGGGCACCAATTCATCCTTAATCAGAAAATAGATCTGTTCCGACTTTGACACTTGATCGCTTAAAACACCGATTCTATGGGGGCACCCCCTAAAAACTAGGCACTACATTGCCCTCATTTTTGGCTCGCCAAAGTCCCTTCTTTCTCCCCTATATCACCCCGCTTTCAGTCCTTATCTTGACACCCATCGCCTTGTGGACCGCTTTCCCTTCCTTCGTGGTCGTTGAGGTTATCACATAGCGCTTGCCACTCTCATCATCCCGGACAATCAAACATTGCTGGTGAGCCAAAGCATCCCGGATGCCTCTCGGTGACAGCCGCATGTCCAGACCCGCTAGGCGATGACCCAGATGGCGTATCAGACTGAACGCCATAAAGCACAGGGCGATATGAGCCATGATACAGGTCGCGGTCCAATAATCGATCGGTCGTATTTTCAAGTTTATGTAAAGTGTTCAAAACGCCAATCCCCTTGTCATCGGTGTTTTAAGTGCATTACTTTACATAACTATATTCTGCATACTACTTTACATAATTATTGACCCCCTAGTATCATAACTTCATTGAACTGATGAATAAAGTTATGATATTAGTCTTGGAATAGTGAATTAAATCAACCTTGAGCATATTCTGGCAAGACAACTTCCATTTCACTATTCCCGGCAAGCAGTGCATTCAGCCACATGAGACACAAATCTCTTGATAAATATCCTCCCCAGGCCTCATTGTCTTCTTGCTCAACAATCGGAAACGTTGAGTAAATGTATCGTATGTCTTCGCGATGATGAACCCCATAAAGAAGACAATACAAGGCATCAAGTTGAGCCATGAGAATTGCTCGCTGCCGAATATCCCAAATAACCGGTGGCAAAACTTTACCCTGAGCATCCACATAATTGAGGTCTTGGGCAAACGAGGCCATGTCATGAGCGGTATAAGTCA
>MKWU01003804.1_pt1 | contig 19056 bp, 19 predicted proteins | sample 809101 | NCBI WGS metagenome assembly MKWU01 (sample SAMN05860141, study PRJNA318959) | sponge metagenome | host: Aplysina aerophoba | place: Slovenia: Piran, Adriatic Sea, Gulf of Piran | collected 2013-05-07
GCGACATCGTCACGCGGCGCTGGCTCGCCGAGCCGAAGGTGAAGCTGCGAGAACTCGCCGAGGAGTATGGTGTATCGGCCGAGCGCGTTCGCCAGATCGAGGCGCAGGCGCTGCGCGAGCTCAGGGACGAACTGGGGGACGTGGTTCCCGCCTGACCTTGCCTGCCCCCGTTCCGCCGCCAATCGACGCGGTGGAGGAGGCGCCGCCGCTTGTCCCGCGAAGGCGGAAATCCACGCTTCTCGTGCCGGGCCGTGGCGCCTGAAATCGCCAGCCGACCACCGATGCACGACCCGCACGTTCGTCGGAGCGGCCGAGCGCGACATCCGTGTACCGGGAGCTCTACGTCGTGGAGTCGGCTGCCGGCCGGAAGCGGCACGAAACGACAGGCGGGGGTCGTGAGATGAATCACGCGGGGTGGGGCGCCCCGCGTCGCCCCACCCCGCGTGCGGTTCCTTCAGTGGGACACCTCGATGCGCTTGGGCTGCAGCGCCGCGCGCTTCGGGATGGTCACCTCCAGCACACCGTGCTTGCCGGCGGCGGAGATGGCTTCGGCGTCGGCGGTGTCGGGCAGCGTGAACCGGCGGTTGAAGCCGCCGTACACACGCTCCACCCGGCGGTAGCCGTTGTCGCCCTCGTCGCGGGTCTCGAGCTTGCGCTCGCCCTTGATGGTGAGCACGCCGTTCTCCATCGTGACCTCGATGTCCCTGGGCTCGACACCGGGGATGTCCGCGGTGATCACGAACCGGTCGGCGTCTTCCTTGATGTCCACCGCCGGCGTCCACCGGCTGGTCGCCACGGTCGAGCCGTCCTCGGCTCCGGCCACCGCGTTGTCGAACATGCGGCTCATCTCGTTCTGAATCTGGCGCATCGCGCTCCACGGCTCGTATCTGGTCAGCAACATCGTTTCGTCCTCCGTCGTTCGAGTGGTCGGCGGCACTTCGCCGCTTGTCGATCAGGTTGGATCGCCCCGGAATTTTTCAAGCGGATCGCCGGCTGGTTTACAATCGCAGGCACGCGACAGGGTGCGGGTTCCGCGGGTCGGCGCGGGGGGGTACGCCGCTTCGCGGCAGGTGCCGGAATGCCGGTCCGTCGCCGGGGGAGGCGCAGGTCGGCGCAAATGCGCACCGAATCAGGCGTTGCCGGACGGGTTCGGAGCCTTTCGAGGGGCGTCTGGGGCGGATTCCGCTGCGCCGGGATCCTGACGCGAAGCATCGCGTCTGCGAGGGAGAGCGGGCGATGGCGGTACGAGAGATTCTGGAGATTGGACACCCCACGCTGGCGGCGCGGGCGCGCGAGGTGGAGGTGGCCGCGATCGGCACCCCCGAGGTGCAGGGCTGGGTCGACGACCTGATCGACACCATGCGCGCCGCCAACGGCGCCGGAATCGCCGCCAACCAGATCGGCATCCCGTATCGGCTGTTCACCGTGGAGGTCAGGGCGGGCAATCCACGCTATCCCTACAAGCCGTCGATTCCCCTCACCGTCCTCGTCAATCCGGAGATCGCCTTCCTGTCCGACGAGACGTTCGAGAACTACGAGGGCTGCCTGTCGGTGCCGAACCTGCGCGGGGCGGTGAGCCGTCACCTCGAGGTATCGGTGTCCGGGTACGATCGCGACGGCGTGCACCGGTCGTTCGAGGTCCGCGGGTACTCCGCCGGCACGTTCCAGCACGAGAACGACCACCTGGACGGCATCCTGTTTCCCCACCGGGTCGCCGATCGCGGCACATTCTGCAGTTGGTCGTCGTTCGCGGCCTTCCGCCAGGAGGCGTTCGCCGATCGGGTGCGCCAGCTCGTGGATCGCTGGGGAGCGTGACGCGGGACCGGCCCGTGGGCCGTGCAGGGCTTGCAAGGGAGAGAGTCGTGGGCAGCCTCTGGTTCGAGGACTTCGAGGTCGGACAACGCTTCGTGTCGCAGGGGGTGACGCTCACCGAAGCGTCGATCATCGAGTTCGCGACCCGATACGACCCCCAGCGCTTTCACATCGACCGGGAGGCGGCCGCGCGGACCCACTTTGGTGGACTCATCGCGAGCGGGTTCCAGACGCTCGGCCTCGCGTTTCGGATGTTCTTCCAGCTCGGCGTGCTGCGGGAGTCCGGGATCGGGGCGCCGGGGATCGAGGATCTGCGCTGGACGGCGCCGGTACGCCCCGGAGATACCCTGTACACCGAGGCCGAGGTCGTCGAGGTGAAGCCGTCGAGGTCGAAGCCCGATCGCGGAGTCGTGCGGCTGCTCTACACTGCCCGCAACCAGCGCGGGGAGACGGTCATGACCCTGATCGTGCCGCAGATCGTCGCCCGCCGGCCGCGCGGCTGACCTCCCCGCGCAGCCATGAGCGCCGCACCCCCGGGAGGTGAGCCGCCGTCAGGCTCGAGTCTGCGCAGGTTCGGCCGCTACGTCGTTCACCGCGCCATCGGACGCGGGGGCTTCGCCACCGTGTACGAAGGGTTCGACGGCGAGCTGGAACGGTCAGTCGCGATCAAGGTCGCGCACATCGGCCGGACGGACTCCACCGAAGGGCGCGCCGCATTCGTCAAGGAGGCCCGCCAGCTCGCCCGGCTGCAGCATCCCCGCATCGTCACCGTGTTCGACGCCGGCGTCGAAGGAGAGCATCGCTACATCGTCTCCGCGCTGCTTTCCGGCAAGAGCCTGCTCTCGCACCTGAAGCAGCGACGGCCGGATTTCCGCGAGACCGCGCAGACCGTCGCCGACATCGCCGACGCGCTCGCGCACGCGCATGCGCAAGGCGTGGTACACCGCGACATCAAGCCTTCCAACGTCATCCTGACCGACGACGGGGGTCCGGTCCTCATCGATTTCGGCCTCGCGTTCAACCAGGACGACGCCGGGGCGCTGATCCCGGGGCGGGCCGCGGGCACGCCGAGCTACATGTCGCCGGAGCAGATCGCCGGGAAGGGGCACGCGATCGGCGCGCGCAGCGACATCTACAGCCTCGGGGTCGTGCTCTACCGCATGCTCTGCGGCACGCTGCCGTTCGTCGCCACCGACAAGGAGAAGCTCTATCGCCAGATCATCGAAGTCCTGCCCGAGCCGCCGTCGCGAATCGACGCCGAGGTTCCCGAGTTCCTGGAACGGATCTGCCTGCGGGCGATGGCCAAGGATCGGGGCGAGCGTTACGAGACGGCCAGGGAGCTCGCCGACGACCTCCGGGAGTTCCTCCGTACCGACACCAGCGCAGAGACGGAGCGCTCGGGTATGGAGCACGCCATGTTCATCGACGAGTCGTCCGTCATCGAGAGCGGTGCGAGTGTCGCGTCGGTGACCATCGATCCGCTCGACGTCCGCGCATGTCTGCAGGATGGCCGCGAGGCGCTCGACAAGGCGCACTACCTGCGTGCGAGGAAGCGGTTCGAAACCGCCCTGGAAGCCGTGGCCGTCTCCGACACCCTGGCCGCGGCGGAAGTCCAGATCCACGTCGGCCTCGTGCACGCGCTGCTGCTCGTCGAAGGCCCGGCGCATCCCGCGATCGAGCGTTCGCTCTCCCGCGCGTTCCTGCTCGCGGGTTGGGAGGGAGACGACGACACGCGGATGCTGGCTCTGGGGCTCGCGGCGGCGGCGGCGCTGGCGCGCGGTGAGTGCGACGCCAGCCTCGAGATCGCCCGCGAGCTGCTCGCCGAGGTGCGCGAGCGCGAGGCCATGGCGCTGTTCGTCGAGGCCCATCGCGTCGCCGGGCTGGCGCTCAGCATGCTGGGCGACCGCGCGGCGGGAGGCACCCATCTCGACATGGTCATCGAGCGACACGAACCGGGGGAGCCCGGCGCCGGCGCGGTTGCCGGCACATACGATGCGGGCGTGGTCTCGCTCGCGTGCCTTGCCTCGAACTCCTGGGCGCTGGGACAGCTCGGTCTGAGCGAGCAGCGGCTGTTCGAGGCGCTGGCGCTGGCGGACCGCATCGAGCATCCGCCGACCGACGCCTTCGTCCATGCGGCGGCGGCACGGATTCGCGCCGAGCGCCGGGACTGGGCGGGCGCCCGCGACGCGGTCGGGCGGCTCGTACGGGTCGCGAGCGGCCACGCGCTCGCGGAGTGGCTGCCGTGGAGCGCCGTCCTCGACGGACTCGTGACCGCCGCGAACGGCGACCTCGACGAGGGCATCGTGCGGGTCCAGGACGGCCTGAACGGCCTGCGCAACGTCGGTGCGGACGGCGGCCGGATCTACGCGCTGCTGACCCTCGGACGCCTGTGTCTGGCCGGCGCGCAGGTGCAGCGCGGGCTCGAGGCCGTCGACGAGGCGCTCGCACTGTGCAGCGAGCGCGGGCACGCGCAGGAGCACCTCTCGGAGCTGTTCCGGATCCGGGCCGCCCTGCTTCTCGCCCAGTCCACCGACCTGGAGCCGGAAGCGGAGGATCTGCTGATGCGCGCCTACGAAGTCGCACGCAATCAGACCGCGCGCATGCACGAGCTGCGCGTGGTGCTGGACCTCGCGCCGCTGTGGGTGCGCGCCGGGAGGAACGCCGAGGCCGGCGACGCCATCGATGCGTCGCTCCAGTGGTTCGAGGACGGGGACCGCGCCCAGGAGCTCGCGCTCGCGCAGGCGCTGCGGGCCCGGATCGACGAAAACGCCGGGCCGTGAGCGGCCCGCACCTCTCCACCCTGACGGTACACGGCGACGCCCATTCAATCGGCCGCGCCCTCGGCGAGGCGTCGGCGGCCGCACTGCGGGACATCGTTCCCACCATCGGCCGGTTCCAGGCGCTCATGCGAGAGTGGCGAGGTACGGACCGCCTGCGGGCCCTCGAATCGGCGGCCCGGGCCGCCTGGCCGCGGTACGTGCGCGAGATCGAAGGGATCGCGGACGGCGCCGGCGTCGCGTTCGAGAAGGTGTTCCTGTGGAACTGCAGGGGCGACCTGCCGGAATCCGGCGCCGGGGGGCGTCGCGGGTGCGCCGCCGGCTGCACCACGGTGGTGGTTCCGTGGCGGGAGGGACGCCCGGCCCTCGTCGCCCACAACGAAGATGACGAACCGGAACTGCACGGCCACTGCCGCATCGTCGACGTCCGGCCCGAGGTCGGTCCCGGCTTCGTGAGCTTCTACTCCCCCGGATTGATCCCCGGCCACACCTTTGCCGTCAATCGCGCCGGCCTGGTCCAGACCGTCAACGACGTCCGGCCGGAGGCTCGGGCGATCGGGGTGCCGCGCCACCTGGTGTGCCGCGCGGTGCTCGACTGCGAAGGGCTCGACGGCGCGCTCGCCCGCATCCGCGACACCGTCCGGGCGAGCGGGTTCCATCACAGCCTCGCGCGGGCCGGCGACCGCCGGCTCCTGTCGGTCGAGGCGCCGGCGAGCGGATGCGAGGTGGCGGAGGTGGATGTGCCTCGGGTGCATGCCAATCACCTGCTGCACGAGCGATTCGCGCACACGGCGCAGGAGATCGCGGCCTCGTCGCGCAGCCGCCAGGTCCGGGCGGAAGCGCTCGTCGCGGGCGGCGCGCTCGACCACGGCGATCCGCTGTGCGTGCTTGGCGACGTGGGAGGACGCCTGCCCATACGGCGGCGCGAGAAGCACTCCGGCGACGCGGGCTTCACGCTCGCGACCGCGGTGTTCCGGATTGCGGAAGGCGGAGTCGACTACGAGGTGTTCGACGATCTCATGCGTCCGCCGGTGCACCGTGGGGAGGTGCGGGTGGGATCGGCGCCGGCCCGGGGGTAGGGCGCCGAGAATTCGTACAGCGCCGGGCGTGCGCCCCCGTCGGTCGCCCCCGGGGCCGTCTGCGGCGTGTCCGCGACTTCAGCCGTGGCTCGACGAGGTCTGCGGACTGGAAGTCGGTGCGCCCGTTACTGGGTCTCGTCGCGCTCGGTGGCTCCGTGATCGGAGTGATCCGCCATTCCTCCGGCCGTGATCTCCACCGTCACGTCGATCGTTCCCGCGGTGTCGAACTCCAGCGTGAGCGGAAAGCTCTCGCCGCGCACCAGCGGTTCGCCGAGCCCGATCAGCATCAGGTGCAGCCCACCCGGCTCGAACGTCAGCGCGCCCTGCGCCGGCACCTCCACCGAGTGGAGGTGACGCATCTTCATGACCCCGTCATTCATCTCGTGGGCATGGATCTCGACGCGGCCGGCGATCGGGGAGGATGCAGAGATGACGCGGGCCGCTTCGTTTCCACCGTTCTCGATCCGCAGGTAGGCGGCTCCGTTCGGGGCGACCGGGGGCAGCTCGCGCGCCCACGGGCCGTGGATCGACAGGTCTCCGAGCACGTGGTGCTGGGCGGACGCGGCCCCGCTCAGGGCGGCGACGAGCAGCCAGAGGACTGGTCGCATCGTCATTTTCGCCCGTACCGTCCCCATCGGTTCCCGGAGCATCCCTCACATCGTTCCCGCGACAGCGGCGCTCGGTCGATCGTGCGGCGAACCGTGCCGTGTGGCCGCCTCACGGGAGCATGGGCTCCCGCAGGTCGAACCGGTGGCCACCGGCTCAGTGGGCGTAGTCCGGCTCCTCGCGATCGAGGATGCGCTTCAGGGCCGAGAAGTGCTGCTCGCCGGCATCCCATCCCTCGCCGTGCCACTGCTCGGCCGACCGGCGCGCCACCTCGTCGGACATCACGCGCAACGGACGCCCCGTGGACATCGCCATGACCTGGTGCCGGCACGAGCGCTCCAGGTAGTACAGGGTGTCGAACGCCTCCGCCACCGTGTCGCCGGTGACGAGCACCCCGTGCCCGGCCATGAACATGATCGGCTTGTTGCCCAGCGCGTTGCAGATGCGGTCGCCCTCGGCGTCGTCGAGCGCAATGCCGTTGAACGCGTCGTCGTAGGCGATCCGGCCGTAGAAGCGGGCCGAGCTCTGGTGGCACATCTCGAGCCGGCCGTCCTCGATGCACGTCAGCGCGGTCGCGAAGGGCATGTGGGTGTGGAGTACGCACCGGGCGTGCGGGACGCGTTCGTGAATCGGACCGTGGATGCAGGCCGCGGACCTCTCCACCATGCCCTCGCCCTCGTGGACCGCGCCCCGGGAGTCGGAGACGAGGAGGTCGCCTGCCCGAACCTCCGAGAAGTGCCTGCCCCACGGATTGACGAGAAAGCGGGTGCCGTCGTCATTGACGGCATAGGTGAAGTGGTTGGCGACCGACTCGTGGTAGCCGAGCCGGGCCGCCCATCGGCATGCGGCGGCCAGATCGGCCTTCGCCTGGCTGATCGTCTCGTTCATGGCGGATTCGACCCCCTTCGGCACACTGACTGGACGGCGCGACTTTGGACCTCGGAATCGCGTGGATCAACCCCCCGGCACCGGTTCCGCCGGCACACCTCCCCGAAGTGCGCCCGCGACCGGGCGGCGATGGAGGATCGCGGGTCAGTCGAGGGTGCGCAGCAGCCGCAGCACGAGCGGCGTCCACGCGGCCAGCATCGCGACGAGCAGCACCGCCTCGGTCTGCGCGATGCGCAGCAGCCGGCGTCGTTCCGGGCCGTGCCGATCCGACATGAACACGAGCGTCATGGTGATGTCCAGGGGAAGGACGAACGCCATGATCACGAACAGCGTCGGCGCGATGACGCCGCCGACGAGCGGCCACCCCGTCGTGTGGGCCGGGCCGTCGGAGAACGGCGCCGCGAAGATGAGCGCCACGACGCAGAGCACGAGCAGCACTCGCAGCGCACCGAACATGCCGACCAGATGACGCAGGCGTTCCATTGCGACTCGTTCATGCGCGGGGAGGCGAACGATACCTTCCGGCGGCCTGCGCGGACACACCCGGGAGTCCGTGCGGCGTATCCGAGCCGCGCCGGGCTTTCCGGAGGCCACCTTGTTCGAGGCACGCGGCGCGTGCCGCCTGCCCGCTCAGTGGCCGGGGCGGAATGGCTTCGCGAGCGAGGCGGGAAAATTGACCATCTGGGCCTGGCGGTTCCGCGAAATGAGGACGAGCACGAGGATCGTCGCGAGGTAGGGCAGCGCGGAGAGGAACTCCGACGCGGGGCCGATCCCCTGGCCCTGGGCGTGGAGCTGCAGGATGTTGACGCCCCCGAAGAGCAGCGCCCCCAGGAGCACCCGCATCGGCCGCCAGCTCGCGAAGACGACGAGGGCGAGCGCGATCCAGCCCCGGCCCGCGGTCATGTTCTCGACCCAGAGCGGGGTGTAGGCGATCGCGAGGTAGGCGCCGCCGAGCCCGGCCATCGCCCCACCGAACAGGACCGCGAGGTAGCGAATCGGGATGACCTTGAACCCGATGTCGTGCGCCGCCTGCGGGTTCTCTCCGACGATCCGGATGACGAGGCCCGCTCTGGTGCGGTAGAGCACCCACCAGATGAGCCCGAAGAGGATGAACGCGACGTAGACCAGGGGGTCGTAGTTGAAGAGGACGCGGCCGATGACGGGTACGTCGGAGAGCATCGGGATGTGGAGCGGAGACGCGGGCTCGATGGGCGCGGCCCCGAAGTTCCGGCCGAGGAACGCGGAGAGCCCGCCGCCGAGGATGGTGAGGGCGATCCCGGCTGCGTACTGGTTCGCGAGGAGGTTGAGCGCGAGCACGCCGAAGACGAGCGAGGACGCGGCTCCCGCCAGAGCCCCGGCGCCGGCCGCGACCGCGAGCGGATAGCCCGCGAACGCGAGGTGAAAGGCGGTCACCGCGCCGATCAGCATCATTCCTTCGACGCCGAGGTTCAATACGCCCGATCGCTCCGCGACGAGCTCGCCCATCGCGGCGAGGAGGAGCGGAGTCGCCGCGATGACGGTGCCGGTGATGATTGCGATCGCGATTTCCATTCTCGGCCCTCAGCGCCGTCCGACGAGGTGCGGCCGGTAGTAGATGAGGAAGTCGGCCGCGAGCAGGAAGAAGAGAAGCGCCCCCTGGAACGTGCGGGTGAGGGCGGCGGGGAGTTTCAGCATGATCTGGGCCGATTCGCCTCCCATGTAGAGCAGCGAGAGCAGAAGCCCCCCGAGGACAATCCCGAACGGGTGCAGGCGGCCGATGAACGCCACGATGATGGCGGCGAAGCCGTAGCCGGGCGAGATGTGGCCGGTGAGCTGGCCGAGGGGTCCCGCTACCTCCATCATGCCCGCGAGGCCCGCGCAGCCGCCTCCGACGAGGAGGCCGAGCCACACCGAGTGGGACTCCCGGAAACCCGCGAACCGGGCCGCTGCCGGCGCGGCGCCTCCCACCGTCATGCGGTAGCTCGCGAAGGTGTGCTGGACGAAGACCCAGGCGACCCCGGCCGCCACGAGGGTGATGAAGATCGAGGTGTTGACGCGGTAGGCGCCGACGAGAGGATCGAAGAGCGCCGACGGGCCGAGGAGGGCGGTCTGCGGAAAGTTGAAGCCGAAGGGGTCGCGCCACGGCCCCCGCACCAGGTAGCCGAGGAGCAGGATCGCAACGTAGTTCAGCATCAGGGTGACGAGGATCTCGTTGGTGCCGAAGCGCACCTTGAGGAAGGCGGGGACGCTGGCCCAGGCCATGCCGCCGGCAATGCCCGCGAGCGCCATGAGCGGCAGCAGCCAGAGGTGATCGCCCTCTCCGTACGCGAGCGCGAACCAGCCCGCGCATATCGCCCCGAAGATGAACATCCCTTCGGCCCCGATGTTCCATACGTTGGCCCGGAAGCCCACCGCAAGCCCGAGACCGATGAGGACGAGCGGAGACGCCTTGAGCAGCCATTCGGAGACGCCGTTGGCGGTGCTCAGCGGCCGGACGAAGAAGACGTGGAGGGTCTCGATGGGTTCGAGGTCGAGGATGAGGAAGAACACCGACCCGAAGACCACGGTGAGCCCGATCGCGGCGACGGGCGCGAGCACCTGCGCCGCGCGCGACGGCGTGGGCCGCGGTTCGAACCGAAGCCGCACGTCCTAGGCGTCCGCGCGCGAGGCCGCTGCGCCCGGCGCGCCCTTCGAATCCGTCGCGGCGTCCCCGCCCGCCATCATGAGCCCGAGCTTATCGACGCTCACCTCGCCCCGATTCCGGCATTCCGAGAGGCGCCCCCGGTAGAGCACCGCGATGCGGTCGCAGATCTCGAGGAGCTCGTCGAGCTCTTCGGAGACCACGAGAACCGCGGCACCCTCGCGGCTCATGTCGATGAGGCTCTGGCGGATGAAGGCGGCGGCGGCGACATCGAGGCCCCATGTCGGCTGGGAGACGACCAGGACCCCCGGTGCGAGCTCGAGCTCGCGTCCAACGATGAACTTCTGAAGGTTGCCGCCGGAGAGGGCGCGGGCGATTGCCCCCGTCCCCGTGCACCGCACGTCGAAGCGCTCGATCACCCGTCGGGTGTAGGCATCCGCGCGGGTGCGTCGAACCATGCCTCCCCGCACCATGCCACCGCGCGCATGGGCGGTCAGGATGACGTTCTCGCGCAGCGACATGAGCGGCACCACGCCCCGGCCGAGGCGGTCCTCGGGGATGAAGGCGAGTCCGCGCCGCCGCCTTGCGCCCGCGTCGAGGTGGGCGATCGGCTCGCCGTCGAGCCGAATCGCATCGCCCGCGGTCAGGGTGCGTTCGCCGCTCAGCAGGACGGCGAGCTCCGTCTGCCCGTTTCCGGAAACCCCTGCGATGCCGACGATCTCGCCCGAGTGGACCGCGAGCGAGACATCCGCGAGGTCGGTCCCGAACGGGTCCTCCGCCGCGGCGTCGAGGCCGCGCACCTCGAGGCGCGGGGTCGGGTCGGGCCGCGCCGGCTCGCGGTGGGTCTCCGGCAACGCCGAACCCACCATCAGCGACGCGAGCTCCGCCGGCGAGGTGGTCTTCGGATCGGCGGTGCCGGCGACGGCGCCCGCGCGGAGGATCGTCGCGGTGTCGCACAGCTCGCGGATCTCCTCGAGCTTGTGGCTGATGTAGAGCAGACTGCACCCCTCCGCCGCGATCAACCGCAAGGTCTCGAAGAGACTTCGCGCGGCCTGCGGCGTCAGCACCGAGGTCGGTTCGTCGAGGACGAGGAGCATCGGACGCTGGAGGAGGCAGCGCACGATCTCGACCCGCTGGCGTTCTCCCACCGACAGGTGGTGGAGCAGCCGGTCGGGGTCGAGCGGCAGCCCGTATCGCTCGGAGAGTTCACGCACGCGCGCGGAGATCGCGGGAAGGTCGAAGGGTTCGTCCACCGCGACGGCGATGTTTTCGGCGACGGTCACGGTCTCGAAGAGCGAGAAGTGCTGGTAGACCATGCCGATGCCGAGGTGGCGCGCGGCGGTCGGGCTCGGGATGCGGACCGGCTCCCCGTTCCACAGGATTTCGCCCTCGTCCGCCACGAGCGCCCCGTAGATGATCTTCATCAGGGTGCTCTTGCCGGCGCCGTTCTCGCCGAGAACCGCGTGGATCTCCCCCGGCATCACCTGGAGCGAGACGTCGTCGTTCGCGAGGACCCCGGGGAACGTCTTGGTGATTCCGCGAAGCTCGAGGCGAGGCGTCATCGTACCCCCCGCACGGGAATCCGCCTGCACGCTGGTCGCGTTGCAGGCGGCCGCGGTTGCGTGTACGTCGGATTCAGCCCGCCCGGGATGGACCAAGGTGCGCGACCCCGGACCGGTCCGGGATCAGCCCGCCAGGTTGCCGACCATGCCCTCGACGAACCAGTTGAAGCCCCGGATGTCGGGATCAGGAAGGCGGCTCCCCGCCGCCACGCGGACGTTGCCCTGCTGGTCCCGAAGCTCGCCCTTGTACGGATGGAGCGATCCGTCCTTGATCGCGGCTTCGGCCGCCGTCAACTGGTCGATGACGTCTGCGGGAAGCTGGTCGTTGTAGGGCGACATCCTGACGACGCCCTCGTTGACGCCCTGCCACCTGACCTGCGAGGTCCACGTCCCGTCCAGCACGTCGCGGGCGGCGCCCACGTAGACGCTGTTCCAGTCGAGCATGAAGGAGGTGAGGTTCTTCGTGGGGCCGAACGTGCGCATGTCGCTCGCGTACCCGACCGACCACGCTCCATTCTGCTCGGCCACCTGAACGCCGGTCGCGGTGTCGGTCATGGAGCAGATGACGTCGCACCCCTGGGCGACCAGGGCGGCCGTCGCCTCCTTCTCCTTCGCGGGGTCGAACCAGGAGTTGAGGAAGATGACGCTGCAGGTGATCGAAGGGTCGATGCTCTGCGCCCCGAGCAGCAGCGCGTTGCCCGGACCCACGATGTCCGGGATCGGGAAGCCGCCGATGAATCCGAGCTTCTTCGACTCCGTCACGTGTCCGCCCGCGATCCCCGCGAGATAGGTCCCCTCGTAGTACTTCGCCTCGAAGGTACCGAGGTTCTCGAAGTGCTTGAGCCCCGAGCAGTGCTCGAAAGCGACGTCGGGGAAGCGGGGGGCGGTCTTCTGGATCGGGGTGCTGTGCGAGAAGCTGGTCCCGAAGATGAGGCCGTGGCCGGTGCTCGCGAGCTCGGCGAACACGCGCTCGCCCGCCTGTGGGTCCCAGATATTGTCGATCGCAGTGATGCTTACGCGCTCGCCGAACGTGTCGGCAATGGCCTGCGCGCCGAGGCTGTGCTGCTTGGTCCAGCCGATCTCGGCGATCGGCGAGACGTAGACGATGCCGACCTTGAGCGCATCGGCGGCCGCGGCGAGGCGCGGGACGCCGGTGAGGCCGGTCGCGAACGCCCCGGTCGCGGCCGAATACTTGAGCGCCTCGCGGCGCGAGATCTTCCTTGTCATTTGCGGTCTCCCCCCCAACCGATCTGCCGTGCGGCCCGATGTCTCCGGGGGCAATTCCGTACGCCGCCTCCGAAGGAGACGGCTGCCCGCTTCGCATGGATTGCGGTACGTGGCTGCCCCCGGCTTCGCGTCGACGCCACCACGTACGTGCCCCGATTCCTGCGCGGACTCCACGATCTCCTCACGGATTTCCGCGCGAGCAGGAGCCGGACCGAGGGCGTCAACGCACGGTGGCCGGCGCCGACCGTGGTCATGATAGCATCGCGGCGCGCGAAGGCGGCGCAAGCCAGGAAACCCGAAATGGCCGAGCCGGACTCGATCCTCGTCAACGACTGGCACCCCGTCGTCGAGCTCGAATTTCTCGCGACGCGGGACCGGTTCGCGACGGTGCTGCTGGGGGTGCCGATCGAGATTGCAGGGTCAGGGTCCGGCGAGGTCCGTGTCGTGCGGCGCGATACCGGCGCCGCGCTCCCCGTGCACATCGAGTATGGCCACGTCTTCACCTCGACCGGCGAGCCCACCCGGGACGTCGTCCACTTTCCGGAGTGTCACGAGGCGGATCGAATCTGCGTCGCGGGAGGCTCGATCGCCGTCCACGTCTCGGGACTCCGTGCGGTCGAGAACTTCCTCGACATGGGACACTTCCCGTTCGTCCATACCGACTACCTCGGCGTCGAGCCGTACACCGAGGTCGAGCCGTACCAGGTGACGGTCACCGAGGAGAACGAGATCCTCGCGACGCGGTGCCGCTTCTTCCAGCCCCTCGCGTCGCCGAGCGCCGACGGCGGGATGATGGTCGACTACGAGTACAAGGTGTGCCGCCCGTACACGGTGTGCCTCTACAAGAGCAACCCCATCGAGCCCGAACGCTGGGACTTCATCGTGCTGTTCCTTCAGCCGGTGAGCGAGGAGCGATGCATCGCGCACCCCTACCTCGCCTACCTCCCCCACAACCTCGACAACGAGACCAACCGCTGGTTCATGCAGCTCATCTTCTCGCAGGACAAGCCCATCCTGGAGAACCAGCTTCCGAAGCGCCTGCCCCTCGATCCCCGCGCGGAGATCCCGGCCCGCTCAGATGCTTCATCGCTCGCCTACCGGCGCTGGCTCATCGCGCAGGGCGTCACCTACGGCGCGATTCCGGCCGCCGCCTGAGTGCGAGGCGCGGGCCGGGGTCGCGAAATTGCGGTGGGACAGGCCTTGAACCTCGAGCGTCGCTGGTTCCCGGTGTGCCGGGGTGAGGAAGCGGCCCGGCGCCACATCGTCCACACCGCGCTCCTCGGGCAGGAGCTCGCGGTCTGGCGCGCGGACGACGGGCTGGTGAACGCATGGGAGAACCGGTGTCCGCATCGCGGCATCCGGCTCTCCGTCGGGTCCAATCTCGGCGACCGGCTGAAGTGCCGATACCACGGGTGGTCGTACGAGTCGGGCTCCGGGCAGTGCGTCGATCGTCCGGCCCACCCGGGCCAGAAGCCTCCATCGCTCGTCAGGACGCGCCGGTTCCCGTGCGCCGAGGTCGCCGGATACGTCTGGGTCCGGCTCGCCGGAGAGGGCGACGACGATGCGGACTCGGCACCCGGTACGACGCAGCCCGGGTTGACGCTGCGCAGCGTGCACGTACGGGCTCGAGTCTCGACGGTGGTGGACGCCCTCACGCGCCACGCCAGTGATGCACGGGACCAGTCTCCGGTCGAGGTCGTCGACCCATACACGGTGTTCACCGTTGACGCGCGGGCCGGGGAGATCCGGTACGTCCTGCAGCCGGTGTCCGCTGACGAGACGGTCATCCACGCCGCGCTTGCCGATGCGCCGCCCTCGGTCGAACGGATCGCGGTCCTTCGTCGCGAGAACGACCGGCTCCGCGCGGTGCGGGACGCGATCGAGACGCAGCCCCCGTCATGATCAGGCTCTACGACTACGAACTCTCCGGGAACTGCTACAAGATTCGTCTGCTCCTCGGCTTCCTCGGCCTCGAATGGGAAACGCGCCGGATCGATTTCCACCCCGGACGCGAGCACAAGAGTGCGTGGTTCCTCGAAATCAACCCGCTCGGCCAGGTGCCGGTGATCGAGGACGGGAACTTCCGGCTCCGCGACGCGCAGGCGATCCTCGTCTACCTCGCGGCGAAGTACGACGAGAGCGGCGAGTGGTATCCGACCCGTGACGCGAAGACCCTCGGCGAGATCGCGATGTGGCTCGCCTTCGCAGACTGCATCAGCGGGACCGCCTCCCTGGCCCGACTCCACGACGGACTGGCCTACGAACTCGACGTGGACCGCGCGCGCGCCGGCGCGCAGGAGCTCTTCCGCGTGCTGGACGAGCATCTCTGGTTCCGGGAGCAGGAAGGCTTCGACTGGCTCTGCGGACCGGGCCATCCCACCATCGCCGACATTGCCTGCTTCCCCTACGTCGCACTCTGCGAGGAGGGCGGGATCTCGCGCATGCCCTACCCCGCGATCCGCCGCTGGACAGAACGAGTGAAGCGCATCCCGGGTTTCATCCTGATGCCGGGGGTCTTCCCCGTCTGACGAAACTTCCGCGCTAGCCCGGAAAAATCACCGATTCGCGCCTTCAGCCCCCGCGAAGGCGGGGGGAGGGCGTGGAGATGATCAGGCATCCGCTTGCTTCGCAAGCTTGGTACGTTTTCGCAAGGCGAACGCGAGTCAGGGCGCGCAGGCGTACTTGCCAGTACGTCGAGCACCCGGGCCGCGTTCAACGCGGCAAATACAAAAACGCTTGCGCAGCAAGCGTTGGGTTAGTCAGATCCGCGTCCGCAGCCGTGAATCGGTGATTTTTCCGGGCTAGAACACGCCGATCTCGAGACCGGCCGCCATCGTGGCCCCGAGCGCCTCGCAGCGCGAGAGTACCTCCTCGTCGAGCGGTCCGTTGCAGACGATCGGCTCCTGCACCTCGTTCATCGGGAACCCGCGCACGATGCGCCGAAGCGCCGCGAGCGCGCCGGTGCCGTCGTTGCCGGCCCCGACCGCCACCGCGAAGGGCATCCCTTCGAGGCGCCCCTGGCACGGATAGAAGGTGCGATCGAAGAAGTCCTTCATCGCGCCGGCCATGTAGCCGAAGTTCTCCGGAGTGGCGAAGACGACCGCGTCGCACCACAGGAGGTCGCCCGGTCCCGCGTCGGCGGCCGTGCGCGTGCGCACCTCGACGGACTCTATGTCGGAGTGCGTGGCGCCGCGCCGGATGGCGCGCGCCATCGTGGCGGTCTTGCCCGATTGCGAGTGATAGATGATCAGGAGATGCTTCAAGCGGCGTAGCGTCCGGAGGCCGGCACGGGTACTGTAGCAGGCATCGGTCGCCCCACGATGCGCCGCGGCCCGGAGGCACGAGCGGCCCCTCCCGCGAAGCTTGTCGACGCGATGGGGGCGCCGAGGATCTCGGCACTCGGCCGCTCGCGAGGCGCGTTCCGGGACCGACTGCGGGAAGCTCCGGGGAGAGAACGACGATGGCCAGGTCGCTTCGCGACGAGCTGCTCAAGGCGGGGCTCGTCACCAGCGAGCAGGCGGCGCGCGCCGAGCGCGGACGCCGAGCGTCCGCGAAGCCGGCTCGGGGCAAGGCGGGGGGCAAGCCGCATAGCGCTGCCGGGCGTCGAGCGGCGAGGTCCGCGTCCGGCGGCGACCTGCGGGAGCCGTCGGGGCGGCGCCCGCCGGTTCCGGCCGAGCCTCGGCCTCCCGACCCTCGGCCTTCCGACCCGGAGGAACGGATTCGGCAGCTCAATCTCGAGATTCGCCGCATCCTCGACACCGAGGCGGAGAAGGCGGGGGCCGAGTCCGACACGCCGTTCCATTTCCCCCGTGGCAATCGGCTCAAGCGGCTCTACGTGAGCGAGGATCAGCGCCGTCGGCTCGCCGCCGGCGAGCTCGCGATCGTCGGCTTCCGTGGCCGCCACCACCTCGTTCCGCGTCGGGCGGGCGAGCGGGTGTGCGAGCTTCGGCCGGAGGTGTTCGTGTTCATCGCGTCCGGCGACGACGGCGCGCGGGAAGCGGCGACCGGCTACGAAGGCTACGCGGTCCCCGACGAGCTCGTATGGTGAGGACCGCGACTGCGCCTTGAACACACTCCGCGCCGGCCCCGATAATCCGCGTCCGTCCGGGCGCGGGGTCCGGGGCGACGGATTGGGAGTCGAGCATGAGTGATTCAGCGCAGGCTGCGCCCGGGAAGGTCGCGTTTCTCGGCCTGGGGGTCATGGGGTACCACATGGCCGGGCATCTGGCGAAGGCGGGCCACGATGTGACCGTCTACAACCGCACCGGGTCGAAGGCCGCACGGTGGACCGATGAGTTCGGGGGGACGCGCAAGGCCACCCCGGCCGAAGCTGCGGCCGGAAACGAGATCGTGTTCGCCTGCGTCGGCAACGACGACGACGTGCGCTCGGTGACGGTGGGTGAGGGCGGGGCGTTCGAGGCGATGAGCGCCGGCGCGGTGTTCGTCGACCACACCACCGCGTCGGCCGACGTCGCGCGTGAGCTCGCGGCAGTGGCGGCGGAGCGCGGCCTGGGGTTCCTGGACGCTCCGGTGTCGGGCGGCGAGGCCGGTGCGGTGAACGGCGTGCTCACGGTCATGGTGGGCGGCGAGCCGGACGTCTTCGATCGATGCAGCGGCGTCATCGACGCGTACGCGCGCGCCGTCACCCTGCTCGGTCCGGTGGGCTCCGGCCAGCTCACCAAGATGGCCAACCAGATCTGCATCGCCGGAGTGGTGCAGGGCCTCGCCGAGGCGCTCAACCTCGCCGAGCGCTCCGGACTCGACGCGAAGCTCGTGCTCGACGTGATCTCCAAGGGTGCGGCCCAGTCCTGGCAGATGGAAAACCGGGGGGTCACCATGGCCGACGACGAGTTCGAATTCGGGTTCGCGGTCGACTGGATGCGCAAGGACCTCGACATCTGTCTGGCACAGGGGCACCGGGTGGGCGCACTCCTGCCGTTGACCGCGCTCGTCAATGAATTCTATGCGCGGGTCCAGGCGCGCGGCGGCGGGCGCTGGGACACTTCCAGCCTGATGCGCCTTCTCACCCGTCCGTGACCGGCTCGAGATCGCCCGTCGCCCGCACCATGGTCGACTCGATGATCGACCCTCCCGCTCGGGCGGGAGTTCGACGATTGTCGTTACCGGAGGACGGGCACGCCGGCAGGTGTCCGGACTCGACCGCCGCCTCTTGACCGGCACCCCCGCCCCCGGAGGAACCCGATGAAGTTCGACACCAAGGCAGTGCACGCCGGCATTCGCCCGGATCCGACCACCGGCTCGATCGTCCCGCCGATCTACCAGACCGCGACCTACGTGCTCGACGAGGTGGGGCGCGATCGCGGCTTCGACTACACGCGTTCCTCGAATCCCACCCGCCAGGTGCTGGAGGACAATCTCGCCGCGCTCGACAGCGCCCGCTTCGGGGTGATGTTCGCGAGCGGCATGGCCGCGGTGGACGGCGCGCTCAAGCTGTTGAAGGCGGGAGACCACGTGGTGTGCTCGGATGACGTCTACGGCGGCGTGTCGCGGCACTTCAACCACGTGCTCGCGAGCCACGGTATCGGCTTCACGTACGTCGATTCCGCCCGGCCGGAGACGGTGCGCCAGGCGATTCGCCCGGAAACGAAGATGCTCTGGATCGAGACCCCGTCGAATCCGTTGCTGAAGATCACCGACATCGAGGCGATGTCCGCGATTGCGAGGGAGGCGGGCGTCTACCTTGCGGTGGACTCGACGTTCGCGACCCCGGTCTACCTGCGCCCGATCGAGCTCGGCGCGGACATCGTCATGCACAGCACCACGAAGTACCTGAGCGGCCACAACCAGATCATCGGCGGGGTGCTCGTCACCGACCGCGAGGACATCTTCGAGCGGTTCAAGTTCATTCAGAAGACCATCGGGGCGGTGCCGAGCCCGTTCGACTGCTGGCTCACCCTGCTCGGGGTGAAGACCCTGCATCTGCGCATGCCGCGGCATTCGGAGAACGCCCAGGCGGTGGCGGCGTTCCTGGAGGGGCACGACAAGGTCGAACGGGTCACCTATCCGGGTCTGGACTCCCACCCCCAGCACGCGCTCGCGCGCGCGCAGATGTCGGGATTCAGCGGGATGATGACGTTCGAGCTCAAGGGCGGGGTCGAGGCGGGCCGCGCGGTGATGAACGCGGTGCAGCTTGCCGGTCTCGCGGAGAGCCTGGGAGCGGTGGAGACCATGATCACGCACCCGGCCACGATGACCCACGCCGACGTGCCGATGGAGGAGCGTCGCGACCGCGGCCTCACCGACGGCCTGGTCCGGCTCTCGGTCGGCATCGAGGACGTCGACGACATCATCGCGGACCTGGAGCAGGCGCTCGCGAAGGCGTGACCCGGGGTTCGGCGCCGGCTCCCGGAAATCCCCGCGGCGTCACGATTCCGGCGACCAGGCCGAATCGCGGACGAGACCCCCCTGGGAGCGCGGGCGTCCCGCCCGCTTGAACACACCGGTGGGCCTCCGGCCCACTTGCG
>MKWU01003811.1_pt1 | contig 19027 bp, 16 predicted proteins | sample 809101 | NCBI WGS metagenome assembly MKWU01 (sample SAMN05860141, study PRJNA318959) | sponge metagenome | host: Aplysina aerophoba | place: Slovenia: Piran, Adriatic Sea, Gulf of Piran | collected 2013-05-07
ACGCGTATGTACCTCCATTGGAAACACTTTCTCCTGGTGGCTCTGTCGACTTTGTCTTTTTCTTTGGCCACATCGTACCAGCTACCGAGACAAAGCCCACTGTTGTCTCGGTCGTTTTATGCCGTAGAGTGTCCCACGCAAATGGCCACGCCCTACATGCATAATATTATAATCGACTTTGAATTCCGATCCAAAAACGGAAGCAAATGAATAGGACCAAGCTTAAGGTCCAGTGATATATATGAAGGGCGATGTTTGCGGCGAGTATATAATAGTAACTACCGGCGGTATATCGCACATGATTAATTGTTCATTAGCACATCACCAGCTGCCTCTACTAGTACTGCTCGTGCTTACTGGTCATTGCTCATGTCAATTTAAGTTACCAGATGCCTGTCTGTCCCACACATATCAGGACAGCTATATATATCGCACACTGTATATACCTCAATGTTTTATATAAGAATTACATGGTAGTATACAGCTATCATATGATAAGACTGTGTATTAGTACACACACTACCAGCATATACAGTAATGTCAAAAATACAACACACGGTCTGCATGACATGCATGCAATGACGGTCACAGATCAGTCATCGCTGCTGATTCTGAGACAGACATCTTTTTGAAGAAATTTGCCTTTGACTGCTTGTTGTCAGCCCACACACCCCTGGCCGGTCTGTCAGTGAGGGCCCCTGTGCTGAACAGTTGCTGAACTGTCACTCCTGCGGCTTCATCTGCTCCGCCGCCGCCGTCTGTGTCAGAGTGGAAAGCTGGGTGACTGAAGCTTGCCCTCACCTTCTCCACATCCACAGGTAGATTCATCATACACTCAAAAAGATATGTCTTATCAACACTTTCCTGCAGACACATTGACAGCACAAACACATATATAAATTATAATATTATATACAAGTCATATATATACATATATACACATATATATACATACAGGTGGCCAAGAATGTACAAGCCAAGAATGTGAGCCGTTATGATAAATAAACACTGTTACATTGCTCTTCTATGCCACAATAACTTTGTGGGATGGGAAAGCACTAACTTGCATTTCTACGGTATGTAGTCCTCATTTATATTGTGTCTGCCTGTAATATCATAGACGCACAAAGGTTCCTTCATGTGTCTATGATAATATCAAGTCCATCTTCCGCTCAGCTAGGCTTGTCTGCGTGTGTCTGGTTGAATTTACTATATTCAGTCCAAGGTAATGTCCACAATCAAACAAACCTGTTCCCTGAAGCAGTATGTGGATGTGTACAGTTGTAAAGTGTTGAATCAAGTGCTGTGCACAACAGACACTGCACCTCCCACAGTTCAGGTTTATACGGACAAGCACCATGCAAGCACTTGTACAGCTATAGCTACAACTTACGTATGTACAAATCTAGACCTTCTGACCCTAGATACCTTAGATACATGGCACCTCCCATACCACCACTTAATTAAGTACTGCATACATAGGAGCCCCACAAGAGTATACATAGACATACATACCATAGACAAGAGTATGTTGTGTAGTGTGTTGTGTAGTGTGTGCGTGCGTGCGTGCGTGCGTGTGTGTGTGTGTGTGTGTGTGTGTGTGTGTGAGTGCGTGTTGTGTGTGAGTGCATGTGTGTGTGTGTGTGTCTGTGTGTGTATGTGCTTGCATGTCTGTGTGCATGTGCATATGAGTGTGAGTGGGTGGGTGCGAGAGTGCATGTGTGCTTATGGGTGGGTGCAATGCATTGTCTGTGTACCAGCTTGAGTTGCTTGTTGAGAAGCACCACAGTGCGGCCCCTTGCTTTGAATGCCATCCACAGTCCAACAATAAGCATTCTACAGGTAGGATGAATGATAAGGGATTGTTATAGCACTGGAGGGAATCACCGCACTGAATTCAGTGATGACATACAAGTTGATCTTCTTTCAATGGCGCATTCCAAAGGGCAGTATCATGCACAAAAAGGAAGTTGAACAGATGGGCCATGACAGCCTAAGTAGGCTTGTGGGTCATGCTACTAACTGCAGCAGGCCTGGACCTTACGTACAAGGAAAGTTGTTGCGTCTACAAAAGTATAAAACTTTGCCAAATTTACAGTGCTTACTGTTCATGGACAATACATTGCCCACACAACACATTGCACACACATTTTTGTGACTTCAAATACGTATTTAATTTGGTTAGCAAAATTTTGAACGTTAGGTAGTCAGCCCCCATTTTCCACTAGCTTATTATTGTACAATGTCTGCCCATTCGCACTGCCACCAACAAGCACGCTACCTTGCATCTTTCTCCCCATCTCATTTACATTCTCTCTATCACATGCACACCCATTACTCTCAGCAACCTCCACCTTACCCCCTCTTTAAACTCATTCATCTACTCTGCTTTGTCCCTCCTTTTTCTCTACCACCTACTCATCGTCCTCCCCTTCCACTCATCCTCCCCTTCCACTCATCCTCCCCTTCCACTCATCCTCCCCTTCCAGCCCTAAGCGCCCCGGCGATTAGATGGGACGGTCTAGCTAGCCAGACTAGCACCCTCATGGCCATGTGGTAAGAGATATCTTTTATGTAGTCTTGATCACACACAGTGGAGAGATTCACAAGCTTCCACTGTATAACAGTGGAATTTAGCACTCTAAGCTTCGTTGGATTGTTAAGTTCGAATTCTCTTCGTTCAATTTCCTCTTCTCTCAGGATTCTGATCACTTTGGACACTAGTTACACTGATACTGTGCTCGACATATGATTTGTACCATTCCTCCTCATCCAACTTCATTCCTCATCAGGCATGGTTAATGGGATGCATATGCGTGCAAGAAGCTTCACTAGCTATAAGGTGTACATATACGTAAACCATATACAGTGAAACCTGGCTAAGACAACCGCCTGTGGGCCAGTTCTATCTAACTGACCGTTATAGAGAGGTGGCTGCTCTACAGAGATGGATTCCAATGCTTTAGTGCTATCTGGGGCCAGGGAGGCTGGCTGTTTTAGAGAGGTGGCTGTCTTACACAGTGACCATCTTAGACAGGTTCCACTGTACTGCAAGAAGCTTCACTAGCTATAAGGTGTACATATAAACTTATATACAATTTAGCTACTTGTGTGTAATTTTACATGCATGGAATCTAATGGTATATATATATAATTAGGCAAGACAGAAAAGAGAAACTGTCATACATATTATTATGCCATCATGTAACCATGCAGATGTACTAATAATAGTACAACATACGTACGTAAGAATAATATTACCAATGCATTGCACTACTGAACACAATAATAGTGCATAATAACAATAAGCAGCAATAAACAGGATTGACTACTATCTACTCAGTCACTACAATACATATTATAAAATTATTATATACATTATGCACACTGCATACCTAAATTTGCTGCAACAACTAGAATGATATGCTGAATGGCGCATTCATGACTGTGTATTAGCAAGTGTCTTCTGTAACATGCTTTTTATTAGGCTATTCTCCACCACCAGATGCTGCACCCTTTAGTGGTCTTGCACGAAGTGTGCTGCTTAGCTCATCTCCATCCGACAAACCTGAAGCCGCCCTACCATGGCCAGAACTGGACTCCTTACCAGGACTCAACTCTTTACTGCTGGAGCTAAATTCTATCATACCAGGACTCAACTCCTTACTGCCGCGACTAGACTTCTTACCAGGACTGGACTCTTTCATAGGAGGACTCGAATCCTTCTTAAGAGAACTGATGTCCATAGGACTCGATTCCTTCCTAACAGGACTAACAGGAACTGACTCCTTCCTACCATGATTGACTTCCTTCTGTGCCTCTTGGTTCAACTGCATCAACGTTCTCCCAAGTGTGCCGCTGCTGTCTTGTGTCTTTCTCATCTGGCGTGCCTTTGACATAGTGGTATCAGCTGCCCCCTGCAGGCTAGATACACTAGGAACAGGGGAACGACTGGCAGCATTTGCAACTGAATGTGCCAGGTTGGGGCTCCCTGGACAATCGCTTGCAGTAGGACCATCAGTCAGTTCACTGGCAGGCGCATCATGCACCTCATCCTGAACGGCACCACCTCTTTGATTCTCTTGTGCAGTGAGTAGATTGTGCAGAAACACCTTATCATCACTCTCCTGTATAAACAGAAAACGATGACAGGTAAATGAGCAGTTGAGAGCATACTGCAGAACATGTATGCTTCAGCTTACCAACTTCAACTGCTTCACCAGCAACATGACAGTTGTTCCTTTGGCCCTCAACAACATAGCCAGACCAATTATGACCATCCTAATGCAAAATTGCAATGAGCATGTAATCAACAAATGTAACTTAAATTACATAAAAGATCATGATTCTTTGATATGTCGACAATTTCAGTGAATGGCTAAACAAAACACTCAGACTGTATAAATACGGTGTGGTGACAGGTGCCAGTCTGAGGTGGTACATTAACAATCACCAGCACACCACCACATGTTACATGTTGGAGAGCTGGTACATCCAGCACAACCAGGCAGTCTTGAACAGGGAGCGAGGAACCCTACCGGAAGTGTAGCTACATGGTGCTCCTGGACTGATGAGCATATATAAACCCCCGTATCACCTTGTTTTCTTACTAAACATTGGTTTATAGTACAGTGAGTAACTTGACACAACACTGGTGTGCATGGGATCAGCCATGTGCATGTGGATAGGTACCCCCATGGGGTTCACTCTTGGACTGATGGGCATGTGCCTATGCGCACTGGTGTTGAGTCGGGTTATTTACCTTATATTGTGGCTTTTAATATTCATCTTATAGTAATGTAGTGTTTGTGAATCAATATACATATTCCATTGCCATATGTATATTTTATTGCTTTTTAAATAATACATTCAATCAACCATCACTGTCATGTCAACACCTGTCAGTACACCTTATTTATACAGTCTGAGTGTTTTGTTTAGCCATTCACTGATGAAGGTGGCTGTATATAGTCACCAAAACGTCTGTACATTTGTGAAATTGTAGGCCAGTGTGTACCAAAGGATCGTGACTGATTTACCTATAGCCACACAGGACTCTATATACATGAAATATATATATGTACGGTGTGGTACTCACATTAGGAAGAGGAACAATGGGCCCAGGAAGCCTGGTGAGAGGAAAGTAGTCACAATTTTCTGCTCAATGCACTTCAGCTCGTTGATCCTCACATCCATGATATTGTAGAAGAAGCCCAGTCCCCTGTAATACGTACAGATCAGAGGAATTACAAGGACAGGCAATATAGTCACACAAATAGACTATAAACAAACAGCACTTTAGTCAGTGATGTAGCAGTGAACATGTTGCGATATAACTTTCAGACACTTGTGTTAAACCAGATCTCATATAATATATGCATAATATATACATAGCTCACACCCTCCTAAAAGTACAATATACACAGCCAGTCATATCTTGTTCAACTGCATGCACATATATATGTGGAGATGCATAACAGGCTGACTCATGAAACTACTATAATTATGATCCCTTGACATTTTTAATGGAAATTTTTAATATTCTAGTTTGTTTACTCTTTAGATAGCTATACTGGTGCACACAGATACTGTAGGGACCATCTTTGCTTTTGCCTAATTGTACTTATGTTTAGTCATTAGCTATAGCTAGCTAATTTATTGAGAGACATGTCTACCATTTAGCTAACTATTCTGGGTACTCCTGAATAGACGTCACTACAGTGATGGCTGATAAATGCATACAGCATTACATTATCCTCTGAACCACGGTGCACTTCATCTCACCTAAACGGTCCACAGGATGTACTGGGCACCAGTCTGGAAGGAGAGGAATAAGTGGTACATATAATTGCATAATTGTATGTATATAATATACATACAGTGTATTATAATATGAACCCGTACATACAATGCAAGCTGTAAAGGTGTGTAGGTAATTGACACTTGCCACATGCAGGAGCAGCATCCACATGGAAGGTGCACATCAGTGTGCATGTGCAATACAAATGCAATAGCTATGTACTTGTATCAAGCTTATTTATGAGAATCTGAGCTACTATAGCTATCATATTGCTACATACAGAGCTGCTGTTCCATGCATCCTCATAAAAAAGCTTCCTGATAGGTGATAATTGCTGTGTGTGCTGTGATGTCGAAGAATCTGAGTGTCATCACAGCAGAGAGAGCTCGATGGATGGGGCTCACCTTGAACACTGATAGAGATCATCTAATGAAGAATAATCTAGGCCGTTACTGTGATTTTGAAAATGACAACACACAGCAATTAACACCTATCAACAATAATCACCCAGAGCAGAGTAATAAAAGGGAGAGAAAGAGGGGTGGTTGACTGTGGGTGTCGTACCTCAGTGGCAGAGCACTGGCGGTTTAAGCCAGAGGCCCTGGGTTTGATTCTTAGTGGCACCACCTTTCTTTCTTTCCCTCTGCCACTGTTTCAAAGATTTTTGAACAGTAACAGCCCAGATTATCTTTCATTAGATGATCCCTATCGGTCTGTGGACTTGGGTGAGCCCTGTCCATCAGGCTCCCTATGCTGTGATGATGGTCAGATTTTTCGGACAGTAACGGCCTAGATTATCTTTCATTAGATGATCTCTATCAGTCTCAAGGTGAGCCCCGTCTATCGGGCTCTCTATATGCTGTGATGACACTCAGATTCTTTCAACATCACAACACACACAGCAATTATCACCTATCAACAAGCTTTTTATGTGTACTGTATACATGCGGTTAACAAACTGTGCAATGGTGTATCCAACTGGGAGAAGACAGATCAAGCCAGTGGCAAGCAGAACCAACAAGTAGGCCATGTCTTTCCTTGCAGCAAGGTAGAGCTCCTTGGATGGAGTTAGGTTCACTTGCATGCTGTACTGTAATCAAAGAATGATATTATAAAAACCATTACACATATTCTGCATGAAGCCATGATTGTAAACTTCATGTGCATATAATGTAATGTACTAGAAGTATACATTAAGTCAGTATAATTATAATAAACCATACTTCCAACATTTCAAGATAGACAATCAAGAGCCTATACTCCTAATGAAAGTGAATATAAGCCGAAGCAACCAAAGCAAATGTTATACTAAACGGTAAGTAAATGTTTTTCATGTACACGTACAACTAACCCGTTTCACATAAAAGAGGAGAAACAAGTTGATCACGGTGATGACACTTATCATAGGAGCGAAGAAGAAACCAAGCCTACAAAAGATAGTAACACACACACATGGCATTTATGAGGATACAACAGCAGCTCTGCACATAGCAATATAAAATGTGCTTAGCTAGTATGACTTGTACTTACTATAGTATGATACTCCGAGAAATGCAGGCAAATTACACACAATTCACAACACATAATACAGATCCACTTCATTGACATAGACACGCAGACATACCTAATGACCAAACATTTGAGCGACAGTTGCAAACTAACTACTTTTCATAGTGATGGAGTTGGTGCCAGGATTCATTTCTGTGTTTTAATTGTATAGCATATCCTAAATTTGCTGTCATATCCACTGCATACATAATGCATCTATAAGCAAACTAGTGATCAATATAGAAGTAATAAGTTAGACCTTGTTCATAATGCACTTTTTCTAACATTTCTATTTAAATCCTCTGTGCTTAATTTCATATACCATATAATGTCATGTAATTTTAATTTAACATTCAATTGACTAGTTTCAATTGTAAACGGCTACAGAAATATCCCATGTATATCCTTTGTGTGTATGTATGTACATGAATGTGTACAACCGTGCTGTGTTTTAACACTATAGTTCAGTAGGTGTTAGGTAGCTGTTGCATTTATTGGACTTTACCTGCCCCTCATTAACTATAGGTGCTACATGGCTCTCTTATTGTCTATTGTCCATTGTTTGGAACCTGTTTATAATTAGCCACTGTATTTGCAGTTTGATTGAGTTGCTCTAATAATGCTAAAAGGCGAGCCATTGGTCATTGCCGAACCGACCGAACACTTACACATATGCATAATTTATGTGCTTCTGCATTAGTGTGTGTCTGCATGCACTTGTACACATCAGCAACATCCATAGTCATCCACACGGGTACAGCTGCTGCAGTAGCTCACCAAAAGATAATCTGTATCTCAATGAGGTCAATGATCCCTTCAGGCACTTCAAACTCACGACTAAATCTAAAGATTTCAGGCAATTTGCCTCTGCAATTGCATCGACTGGCCAAGCTGTAGACATTAGAGAGACACATGAAATGAAAATTACATACGTAACGCACTGTCATTGTCTACAGGTGCATTACTCTATGATTATTCAATTACAGCATGTACATGTACATATCTCTACATATATTATGATGAATGCAAATACTGTATAGAATATGTTTGTGTTGTGTAGCAGGTCCACACAGTTCATGGCTGCAGATATATATTGGCTAATGTTAACACATGCATGTATATATATACACATGCACACATGCAGGTAACAAGCATGTATGCATGCATACAGGCGCACACACTTATGAAATATATCCATTCCCACTGTCTGAAGAAGTGACACTGCTACATTGACAATTGCATTGAAGTAGAACTTCTGACCAAGAACAGTCTCCCAGCACTGTAAGGGTAAGATACAAGATAAGCAAGCAACTCAGATTAGATTAAAATTTGCAGGGACAAATGTAAACAGCTATCTTGAGGAGTATTCTATGACATCTTTATTACCATTCTAAATTTCACACTTGAGATTTAGTGACAGGTATCCTGATAATATTGGTATCTTTTGAGATGGTCCACAAACCAGATTATATAATTAACACAGCAGTAACCTCTGGCCATGCACAGTACATAGGTTAGTTTGCGTTATCCTTAGTTCAGGCCTCAGTCCTAGAAAGGCCCATGTAATATATATGCAGCTGGAGCAAACTATATTGATTGTACTAGCCAGACTGAAACAGCTGTTTCAGTGTTCCGGCCGGCTAGTGCAAAAGATCAATCGATATACGTAAGTCTACCTAGCAGCTCAGGTCTACATCGTGTCAGTGAGTGTTATGCAAGCTGGTGTGTAACTTGTACAAGTTTGCTAAATGCACAGCTGGAGGAAAGTGGCGATTGGAGAAAAACACCATGACCTGGTACTCGAACTTGCATGAAGGCGGCAGAACCAAAGGTCTGGGGGCCGGGTCATGGTTCCTTTGCGATTGGAGAAAGGAATTGTGGCCAGATCATTGGCTTGCATGGTTGAAACTGTGCGTTAGATTGTAGGACGCAAGTTCGGGCGCCGGGTCATGATTCTTTTTCTCCGATCGCCACTTTCCTCAAGCTGTGTATTTAGCGAACTTGTGCAGGTCTGTATCATTACAGTACAAGCACCAGCTCTCTGCTACCACTGATCCGAACTTGCTCAGTCTCTGTGCTATACAATTATATATTAGCCAATCAGTTGAATTGCAATTTGGAATGAGTACACAGCAGAGGATACATTATACTAATATATATCTGACTCAGCAATAAACAAAACTTACGTACCTTATGTTGGAAGCACAGTATAATAGAACTGGTCAAGAGTGAAAATTGTCTCATGCATACTGCCGTACTTTGCATAATGTCAACTACCACTCACAACTACCACTCACAACAGGGCAAGGGCCATCAGCATTAGGGTTTGCCACCGGATTGGCCACGTCCTGTATGCTGAATGAAAGGGAGCACTGGCCTCCAGTTTCATCTGAGGGTGGCTGGGTGCACTCTATCTCAGTAGTCACAGCGATGAGAAGGGAAAAGTAGGAATAGAACCGAACAGTCCACAGCCTGCAGGAGTGGGAGGGGACAGAAGTGTCAAACAGATACATACAAGACGTGTGTGCTATAAATAATTCTACTAACAGTGTGTATTGCATGCTTACATTGTATATACATATCCACCACGTGCACTAGCACCAATACTAGTACGGCTGAGGTCACATATAGAGGCTATATGGACCCTATGCCATCCCTACATAGAGTGTGCTACTGCACTCTCTGATATACTATGGTGAGTGTGCAACACACAAACCTTTTGCCTGAAAATCCTTCCCGAAACAATGCCATTTTTGGCCAAAAGTGATATAAGACCACCTCACAATGCTTAATTAAGCCTATGATTGCACAATCACCATAGTAGATATACACAGTATGATAATTGTACAACCATAGAAACTTAAGCAATGTGAGGTGGTCCTATATATTGACTTTTGGGCAAAAGTTGCATCGTTTCGTGAAGTGTTTTCAGGCAAAGGGTTAATCTGTTGAGCACTCATTGTACTATTATTATAGTACATTCACTGTTGAAGGTGGCTGTATAGTTACCAAAGAATCTGAATTATTGTTAGAACCTTGGGATAGTACGCACTAAATAATCATGAAATTTAGTACAGTACATACATATAGTACAGCTATATAGGTCAGTTTATAGCCTCTATATACGACTGGTGGTATATTTACCTCAGGTCGTGCATATATATGTAGCAGCTATAGACCTCCCACCCTACTATGTGTATTACATATATATTGTCCACCAAAAGAATAAAGTATGTGTACACATATACAGTAGGTAGCATTTGTCAATAGCATACACGTCACCTCACTGCCTCCTCACCTTAGCAGAGTCATGAAGAGTGCATGGCGTGACTTCTGATACATCTCTACTTTGATCAACAGGCCAAAAATGACTGGGTAAATGAGGTTGATCAAGGTGATGACAGCTGTAGACAGATAACTGGTGTTTCCAAGTTGCTGGATTTCCTACAAGTCATGCAGTGCAACGCACATGGCATGTGAAGGGAATAACAGAATAGAATAATTATCAGCATATAGAAGGGAATAATACACCATAAGTTGGCTAAATCATATACTGTAGCCAACATGATTCGAACTGTAGTCACCTATTTACTGTTGCATATGTAACAAGGCCTGTGAGTGCTGTCACTAATTTCTTACATCTCTTTTCTGCTACTTACATCAACACCAATCATTTCATGATCACTACAATCCCATTTACCATACACACACCTAGTTACGTGCTTCTCACATCAAATCTGCAAATGTGTTACTTTTTGATTACTGTATCACTAAACAAATTATACTGCAAGGATGTTCTCTGCACAATACGGAATTTGTATGTGTGTGCTAGCATAGAAGATATTGTCCATTTCTGATTGATTGACTGCCACAGACACAATAAATATATATATATACCTGTTCCTGCATAGATAACTTACCACTCGAACAGAAAAGAAAATGGCCACTGTGCCCGCAACTAGGCACAGAATGACAAACGTGTTGGTGGCAATGTGAATCACAATCAGCAGTAAAAGTTTGGCAATGGTCATTCTCTTTTTGCGTTCCATCACATCAGATGAAAGTTCCTGTGAATAAAACATTATACATAGCATGCTACATTGATTAACATAGGCATAAAAAGTACATATACTTGCATACACAGTCATACGTCCTTGCATACGTACGTACGTACCTGCAGCTTCCTCTTCACTGACTTGTGTCTTGTTACAGCCAGTTGCTTCTGGGTTATGTTGAAATCCCATCCAGTGAAAACACTGTTGCACACGTTTCGGTATTTTCCAGCTTTTTTATTCCGGTGGGTGTACTGTTCTTGAAAAGAAGCACCAATACTGCAAGCAGAACCAAAGGTTGGCAATAGTCACAGTATATGAACAGATTGCATGGCATATGATACCAATATTCATTAAATGCAACTGCATGTCCTGTTTATGCATGCACACACTGACAGTTGAACACACACAACACTTAGTCCTAGTATGTACAGCAACACATCATTACAGGAGCACCTCTATAGGGCAAGACATATTTCTTTAATGTCACATGTGTTCATTAGAAGTACAGGCTATTAGGTAGATTAATACTGCAAAATACCTTCTGAAGCAACTGACTGTACATAGTATATTGTAATGGTGTTGTGGCAGTTGAGTATATAAGTCAAGGGCTGCTGCAGTGTATTGAAAGCTCTAGCATGTAATGTCAGCAGTAATACTGTGTCTTGGAAAAGATTAGCATGTTTATATGATTGCAGCTATTCGAAATCGTTCATTTTTCTCAAGAACCTCCAGTCAAATGTAATTGCCATACAGCACATAATTATAGCTTCCACAAAGTATCTTATACAATGGTTCATAGCATTATTTATGCAGCCTCACCGAACAACAATGAGAATGAGTGAGAGGCCGTACACAGCAGAAGCTGTGAGCAAGTAGGCCATTGGCATGTCATAGGCTACATTGATTGTAGGCCATCGGATTGGGTTGTTGGTGTACCAGCCAATGAAGAGCTCAGAGTCAGCGAAAAGGCCTTCTCCTGACAAAATGTTGTTAAAACATTTGAGGACATTCCGTGGGCATTCATCTCTCAGGCACAAGAACCATTCCGGATCAGAAAAGTTGCCGCGGATGACATTACGCTGCACACCAATGTGGGCTACACTAACAGAACATTCGGTGACAGTCAACGCTGAACTGTTGGTTGAGTTAGGATCGAAAGCTGAACTGATGACCATGGCCGGATCACATGATGCCAGACAGTCTGTGCAATTAGCTGCTGGAGTCAAGCAATACGTCCGAGCGATTGATCTTCGGTTGCTCTCTGCACGTCCGTCTTCAGTGCCCCTCCAAACAAACTGTGGGATGACGATGAATGAGAGCAGGAGTACGGCAAAGAGGAGGTTAGCAATGAAAAGCCAACGCAGGAAGTTGTAATAGGAGTAAGCTCCAGAGCCATAGTTCCCTGCAAAGAAAGGAATTTTGCAAAAGAAAAAATATATAGGAGTTTAGCATTTTTCTTATGTATGTCCAAACGCATTTTACATGCACTGCAACCATGCATCTTAGTATAATATAGTGCTGTTGCCTGCTTGCATGTCTCAGTCCATAATTCCTATGAAGTTAACTGTAATGCAATCTTGCAACGGACCTTTGATAATGTTAGCAATTTTGGTTGGGGAGACAATTACGTAGCATGCACTGATCCAATAGTGGCAACAAGGTACCACGTTTATATAGCAAGAGAAAGAGATGCAAATATAGACACTGACCTAAAATGTACTTCATGTGAGACCTCCACAATTCAAATCTCTTCCATGACAGCATAGAGCGAGCCCTCCTTTTAACCTTGGGCCATTGCTGGAGGAGGTAGAGCATTGAATGGCAGGAGTATGAGAAGTATACGAACCACAATAAGTAATGCATTAGAGTCTAAAACTCCATGCACTCCATACTAAAGTCTCACTCACCCACACACACAATTACAATACATTTACAATGACCTATTTTCCTCCGCCAATTGCTAAAGCAGTCAAAGACATGAAGAAAATAGCTTTTCTTTAATTGAATCATACGTAATCATCAATATAACTAAGGGGTGATTTGCATCATGGGAGTGAGCCTGAGCAAGCTATAAAGGATGATATGTGGCTATGTGTAGTTGGTTGTGCGTATATGCATGTACATGTAGATGCTGAAAGGGAGAAGTGTCTGCTTTGCTGCATGTATGGGGCTATAAAAGATATATTTAATGGTGGAATAGGACACTGTATTTATACATACTCACGCATGTCGAAAACACTTTCTACTTTTAGTATACTGTTAGTATGCTTATTTATTGTCTAGCTTCCACGAGGCACTGATAAAGTGTCTGTAGGCATGGTGCATGTTCTTACATGACATGGGAGTAGACACGCACACAAACACACACACACACAAATACCCAAAGACACACAGACACGAACACACACACACACACACACACACATGAATACCCAAAGACACACAGACACAGACACAAACACGAACACACACACACACGTGCGCGCATGCTATACCTCGCACAATCCAGGCCCACTTACCACATGCACAAAATATCTCCATGCGCTAACTTTCACAAGCTTTGCCCTTCTGCCTTCTTCCCTGAAAGATGAATAAAGGAAGGGCAAGATCCTCCAGTCACACAAACTGCCATATGAACCTTAGTGTCGCAGGATTAAGCATTAATTAATGGTTTTGCAATAATATTCGTGTTCGCTACATGACAAAACGACGTTGACTGCACACCACATCACTACTGAATTACAAGCAGACATGCATAGACAAGTTCATGTACATGCACGCATGCCTTGCAAGTTCAATCATTATATGCATGCATGCTTTGCACGCAATTACCCTGAAGCACTGTCACATCGTGGCATACAAATCTACAAAAAGCTTAGCAACCGTGAAATTAATGTCCATATATTTTACCTTCAGTCACATCCCAAAACAAGTCTGTGTCTTCTTCACAGTGTGCTGTGTTATATTGTTGAAGTTACATTTTACAGTGTATAGTGGGTAGGAATTAATTAAAATTCCACAGTATGATATACAAGTAAATTCCATTTGATTGGTAGGTCCCCAACAAAGCCCTATACACTAACTTCCCCTAAGTGTCAAGAATTTGAAATTGAAAGTGGCTCCTGCAGTCCTGGATAAGGCTTGGCTCGCTAACACCTTGCTTGCATGATGAAGCCAAATGCAAGAACATGAAATGCATTTGTCAGCAAAAGGTGCTATTTTAGGATACAGAGCCATTTGTAGTATATATTGCTTTAAAAACTACATCGGATATGCTCCTTCCACTACATCTTGCTATGTTTATATAGCATCTCACTCTGGTGAATGCACACCAAGCACCTCCTAGCGATCTTAATATAATGGAGCTAGGCCGAATTTTTGTCCGCACTAATCTCCGAAACTGACCAAAAAATTGCAGCGGGCACGAACAAACCAAACCCTAACCCTAACCCTAATACTAAAATGACCGCTATACCCAGACAAATATAATATTGTAACATAGTAATACTATGCATAATAATATTCGTGTTCGCTACATGACAAAACGACGTTGACTGCACACCACATCACTACTGAATTACAAGCAGACATGCATAGACAAGTTCATGTACATGCACGCATGCCTTGCAAGTTCAATCATTATATGCATGCATGCTTTGCACGCAATTACCCTGAAGCACTGTCACATCGTGGCCATGGGCATGACCTTACTTCAGTTGCCCAACTCTCTAATCAACATAGCTGACATTAGAAGCGCTTTTGATAAAACACTGGTGTCAGAGCTCTTTCGCCGAAACACTGTCGTAGCAAAGAAGCCTGCTAAAGGCGACCTTCTATGGTAGTAATATATAACTATAATTATAAAAATATTATATACCTGGATGTCTTTACTCACAATGTTGCACAACACACTCAGCATACATGGGTGTCAACTAGGTAAACACATTGACATGCTTTGTTGTATCAGCACCAGATGATGCAATGCATGTCAGTGTTCTACACTGCACAGCACACTGCCTTCACAATGAGTGTTTGAACAAGGACACACTCATGCACTGGCTTGGCTACACACTGCACACACCATCCAAACCACCTCCTCATTCTCTGAAGCAATTAACCCAATACATTAACAGAGGTTGGTGGTAATGAGACAAGAGACAACTTCAGTATACTAACCTTAATATTAGTTGCAATATAAATGTCATGTTTCTATGACAGTGTTACCCATACTATTGCTAGTACTGTGCAAATCTGTATTGATGTTTATTGTTGTTATGGAAGAACAAGTGGGAGTGATGCTGCAAACTACAGACAATTATACAATACTGGTGCCAGCAGTGACACATTCTGTATATACAATGTCATATCTGTAATGTTGACAAAGATGGGAATGCACACCACGAAAGTTGCAACATACCACAAAAGGTGCAAGCTACACACACACTTAACACTCCACAGTACAGATACAAAACCACTTTGAAAATCTCTGTGTGGCTAGGTGTAGACATGATTATGGATTAAGAACCTCACTAGCCAAGGAAGTGCAAAACCACTTAGGTTGCATGGAAAATCCCCAACTACACCCACTGGCCCTATCTGGCAACTTCCTTCCTAAAAATTCTCAAGGCTTGAGTAATGCAGGACCTGGTACAGGGCATACAGCTTGCCCACACCCTGCTGCAGAATCAACCTATGGGGAATTTTGTAGGGCAGTGCTATACAGTCCAGAGATCCATCAACAGTAGCGCTTATAAAAGCTTCTTCCAAATATGCTCTATGCAGGTATCTTTACCAGACAGACAGACAGACATACCCATACACTTCTAGATGACATTACACTACTTCTGTGTACACATATGGTGTTTGGAATGCAGGCTTATATAGTGTGCTATATACATGATTAATAGGTGTTAACCACAGAGATAATTCCCCTGCACGTATACTCTACTACAGTGCCTTTGAAAGTGGCCTAGCACAGCCTGAAGAGGTCATTACAGTATGGCATATGCAAGTGGGAAATTGATATCATGCACATTTTGTTAACAGGTTAGTAGCGCCTGGCTTTAGTGGCTAACAAGCATTAGCTATGTAAATTGTGAATAATTATATGCAGTGTAAATACATTTGTATACTGCCACACATCTTCTACACATAGAGAATGCTTTTGCACAGATATTGCAAGCATATATACACGTTATTATACTGCGGAAGGAATACCTCCAGGAACAAATAACTTTCATGCTATAACCCTGGTCAACCCACATTATTCTCTAACTTCAAGACACTTCGGATTCGCCATTCTTATGAGGCAACGTTATTATCTCCTTTTAGCCACCTTGGGGATCATACGTAAGATCAAGCCCTCAACTCACATTAGCTATTAACCTATGGTACTATAGTGAATAGTGAATACCTATTTAATTAAGTACTGGATAACAAGATGACAAGATAAAATTGGTGACGTTCCGGTAGGCTCTAATTCCGGAGGCAAATTAACATTATATAAGCAAGTTAAGTTTGTGGAGGTGGGGAGATACTCTGGCATACCTTATAGTGAGAGGCTATGTAATTGTGGAGAGGTGGAGGATCAGTTCCACTTTTCATCAAATGCCACGGGATTAATCCGATTAGACAAAAACTATTTTTACACTGCAGTACTCTATCAAGCTCTTTTGCTCAATGCTCAGACAATAACAAGTGCAAATTCCTCACTTGTGTTAGTCATAGTACATGCATACTACTTATTCTTCCAATGTACCACCTCAGACAATCTCTTCTGTGCAGCAATTAATGTAACCACTATAGATAATTACCATTAATGTCATGTCCCAGCATACAAGTTTTGTAAAGTGTTAGTGACCAGTAAGCCAACCCTGGTTGAGCAGCCTTTGGTCTCCATGCTGCGGTCACTTCAATAATCATACATCCTATATCATAATGTTGCACACTATACCTGATCATGACATGGATGCAGTTAGAATGATGATCAGTTACAAAGTTCTGTTTGCAGATCGAACTTCCCATGAGTTGATCCATGGTGTAGTTGTAGTATATAATTATGCATAATATCAGTGTCAATTAACTGAATTGATGCGGAATTTTAGGAGACCAAAAGTGTGTCTATGTTGTAGGAGCTTGGATTAGAATCAGCGTCAGCCTGCTTAGACGTCATGTGCTGTAGCTAGCCAGTTCATATCGTGTCACAACACATAGCGGCTGAGCAAGATGTGTAAGTAGTAAAATAGCTTGACCTGCAATAGATATACGTAGAAGCCTGTAATGAAACAGACAAATAGGAGCCTTGGATGTACAGCTAGGTAGACTGACTGTGGATACCTGGTGGGGTTAGAGGAAGATTATTGAAAGAAGCTGGTACGCACTGTTAATGTGGCCAAATGTAAGAACAGTGAAAGCGTATGCAAATTGTCTTATTGAATCCAGAAATGCATTGACCTGGGTTGTAGTGTGGAGAAACACTCCTTGCTCCTTCATCTTCACTAGTCAGTTTTCCATGCAGGACAATATTTGTTCCTCAGAGATGCATACGATCATCTCTAAATCAACTAGCACTGCATTTGTGTAAAACACTTTCATAACCCTTCATTCACTACTTTTTATGGAAAACAAAAAGCAGTTTGGTCAAGTTTAACCCTAGAAGGTCTTGCAAACACAATGGTCATATGCAAGCTTACATTGAATGCAGAATTTAAGTGCGACTGTGAGTATCAATTTAAAGAAAATTATTCCAGTTACATTATACTAATGTATAACATAAATTCATTGTGTTTATGACAAAAATGCACAGTACATACATATTGATATCGTTATACATATATACATATGTACTAATCTTCCAAAATGCACAACCCCATGCTCACTCCACATAACACACCTTTGCTTCAGCAGTCTGTCCTGCAGCTGAAGCACCTCATTCTCCTGATCCTCCTCCTCCTCGGCCTCGTCTCTTCTGAAGGTACCATTAGCAAACGCCACTTCTTGTGCATCTCCTTCACATCCATGCACTACAATCTCCACACGGGTGTCAGTGATAATGTTCCTTCTGGATTTTCTACTACGGCGAACTGACAGGCGTCTGGCGGATGGGAGGCAAATTTCGTTGTTTTCGCGGATCCTGGGGTTATCTGTTTCAGGGCCTTCCGCTCCGTTCACTTCTACGCCAACTACAGTGCTCGCCTCCACACTATCCGTCTCAAATGCCAGATTACTGCTTCCAGGTTGAGCATTGGCATACACAGTCATCTCTGCAGTGTTCCCTGCAAGGAGTGTAATGCCGCTGTAAGCAAGATAACCTAAACTCCTTTCACCTGCTGCTATCAGCTCGCACCAACAGATGCTATCACCTATAAAGCACTAAGCTAAAAGTAACTCAACCTCTATGGCTCACCCCGGCGACGTGCATCAGACCATAGGAGTATCTATGATCCGACATGCACGGGGTAAGCCCAGAAACGACACTTCACCAATACGTGCACGTGTACGCGTATGTACCTCCATTGGAAACACTTTCTCCTGGTGGCTCTGTCGACTTTGTCTTTTTCTTTGGCCACATCGTACCAGCTACCGAGACAAAGCCCACTGTTGTCTCGGTCGTTTTATGCCGTAG